>Ga0194115_10005777_pt1 | contig 12731 bp, 11 predicted proteins | sample TA2MahsurfametaG_3_FD_148656 | JGI IMG/M metagenome (GOLD analysis project Ga0194115, IMG submission 148656) | Freshwater microbial communities from Lake Tanganyika, Tanzania - TA2015002 Mahale S4 surface | ecosystem: Environmental > Aquatic > Freshwater > Lake | place: Tanzania: Lake... | reverse complement strand
CGGTACCCCCTTCCCCCCCCCCCCTTCCGTATGATGATCGATTCGAATTTGATGGTTCCAGCACATTCATCATCACAATCACAATGAAGTAGCAAGCAAGAAGAAAGGAGAAGACCTTATGATTGTCATCGCGGACGAATAAGATACCAGCAATCAAATGGGAAACTACGGCTCCAATGGGTACGCGATCCACCCAGCGTACAGTAGGTAGCAGCGACGGATGAGGAGTAAAAATGGAACAAGACCCAACTTTCAGATTGATTCTCGACACAGAACGATCATGAAGAGTCCAATCAGCAAGATGACTTGGGATCTGCATGGGGTACCTTTCCCCCCAAAACAAAGAGTCGTTTCATCTTTCGTTATCATCGAATCAAGATTCCTTTTTTTTGTTTGAAAAAGTCGTTCGTACGTACGTAGTCCATGATGTTTCACCTGTTCCTACTACAAACTGTAAAAGGAAGAAACGAAAAAGAGAAGGACGACTGCGGGCGGGTGGGGGGGGGGGGGGGGGGGGGGGGGGAAAGCCTCTTTGATTTGATATTTTCCATGGATATATGATCTATTTTGGGCGTAAGATAGAAATGGTTGGGTCGTACCTTCTACAATTTTTGGAAAGATATCGTAAGGTTGTCGGCGTGTTGCTTCGAATGGCCTACCGACGATATATATATACAAATAAATACTCGCTACCGGTAGGATACGAGTACACAATACAATATTATATTTCCCATAGCTATGTGTATGTTGTGGCCTCACTCCCATCACCCTCACAGAAGCGTCGCATTTGAATATGATGATGAGGAAAGAAACTTACTAGAGTAGAGAGTATAGAAGACAAGGAAAGGAAGGTTTCTCATCGGAAACTGCCCGTGTTTCGGGTGTGACTCGTTCGATTAAAATCTGGACCTCTGGAAAAAATGACGGCCCATTTTTTTTGAAAATCTATAAATGCCATTCTTGTTCTTGTCGTTTCAGAGGTGGACATTGTGAGACGATTCCTCGGTTGTTGTATCGTCTCTGTACTACTACTGTTCTTCATCGTCATTTCCCACCGACCACAACGTATCGCATAGATTGTCTGTCACCTACTAACTGTATCTACACAGAGTGAAGGAGAGGCGGGTTACGTGTGATTGTTTCCTGAGAAGGAAACAGTAGACAAACGAACGAACGAACGAACGAAACGGCGACGCACACCCAACACACACAGCAATGCCATCATCATCAACATCCATGTTACCCTTATGGAAACGAGCAATTTTAATCCCATCTCTTTTATTGGCATTATGGTGTTTAACAGACAATGAGACGACAATCACCACAACTATCGACAGCAACAATGATCATCGACATCATTTAGCAGTCTTTACAGCCTTAAAACGACATCCACCCTGTGCAAGAGTTTATCGATCCTTATTAGAAATGAATTTATTACTATGGGGTGCAACAATATCCTTTTGGTTATGGAATCGTACGATTGGGAAGAAAATGATACAACACTTATTGTTTCAACCCATCGAAACGAATGAATTTGCTATGATATCTACGAATATGGCTATCCGACAAGAAGTATCACATGGAACCTACCTCCCCGTCGACGTCGAAGATCGTTCTCCTCTTACTCCAGAAGAAATTTTAATGTTAGGAAGGAATCTTCCATCAAAACAACAACCCAACCATGACAACAACAGTAATGATCAAGATCTTGTGTTGGATTCGTGCGATGCACATGACGAGAGTGATGGTGAAGTTGGACCTCAGGACGATGATGATAGTGATGACGAACATTATGCATCGACGGTAACATTCAAGAAAAGAAGGAAGATGATGGAACCTCCAGAGGCTGTCGATTTAGCAGGTGTTGCAGTCGATTGGTTGGTTTTGATATTATTATCTCTTTTCTTCTTTACATTATCCAGCGCCGAGGGTGGAGAATATGTGGATGGGATGCCAAATGTTGGTATACTCCGAATGATAGCATTGATAGCGGCACCCGTCTTTCCACTCCTATTGTTCATAGCAGGTTGTATTGCGGCAATCTTTCCATGGAAGGACAAACGGAGTGAATTTTGGAAATTAATTTCACTGACAGTCGGTGCACCTATCTATCGTGTCACATTCCGAGATGGATTGATTGGAGATATAATAACATCCAATGTCCGACCAATGAGAGATATTGCCTTTACATTCTTTTATATCTTTTCAGGATTACAGGGATGGTGGAAACAACAGGCATATTCTGATGATTTCGATACTACTACGACCGTTGTTGGTGGACAATTACCAATGTTAGAAACGAATTGGTTCCTCCATACGATTATTTTTCCTGCATGTATGGTATCACCCCTATGGTGGAGATTTTTACAAACCTTACGACAATCGTATGAATCAAAACAACGTTGGCCATATCTTGGGAATGCCATGAAATATTTTTTTGCTGCCGAGGTGGCTATCTATGGTGCCTATAATCCATCCCAAAAAGACAATTTCCTTTGGATATCCTGTTTCGTCATTGCAACATTATATCAAATATGGTGGGATATCTTTATGGATTGGGAACTTTTAATCATCGATACCGACGCCAACAACAAGTTGATGATGAAGAATATCCGTCTACGGAAGACAAGGATATATTCCGTCGAATGGATGTATTGGACGATTCTCATCATCAATATCCTATTCCGTTTTTGTTGGACATTAAGTTTCTTACCACCTCATTATTTGAATCGTGCAGGTGTATTGAGTGATCAATTTGAGGGTGATACATTATCACATATATTAAATCCAACCATTGCATCTGCTGAAATCATAAGGCGGACACTATGGGGATTTTTACGTGTCGAATTGGAAGCCATTAAAGAGGGAAGGAAAGATCCAACACTCAAGGGAGCATGGTCTGATCCAGATTCGATCCAGAATCATCATCACCATCATCATGATGAGACAGAAATGAAAGACATGACAACCACAACTACAATGGAACAGATTCAGAGAGAAGGGAATGATGATCATCCTATACTAGATGATATTCAAACAAATTGGATTTCATCGTCATCTTCACCAACACCCACGACAAGGAAGAATGAACTTCATTTCCTTGCGGAACTATGTCTCTATGCTACAGCCTTCACGGCCTTGGGACTCATTGCAGCTGCACATCGGATAACCTTCTGATGAATGCTGCTATCATTATAGATCATAATGGACCTCAGGATTCGCATTTTTGCAGATACGACATAACTGTAACCATGGGTGTGCTTGGATATCAGATGAACAATGGGCATACCCAAAAAGAACACGAAAAAGATATAGTATGTTTTCCGAAAAACACAATTCCAAGACCATTTAATCTCAGGATTCGTACCCTTTACAGATACATATCATACCAGAAATGAAGAGTGGACGTATGCCCAAACAGCAAACGAATAAGTTAGAGTCTATTATTACGAAAAAACCCGAAAATTCTGTACGTTAATCCTCAGGATTCGTACCCTTGACCGATACCATATGAACAATGGGCGTATCACACCAAAAGTACACGAAAGGATAGAGAATCTTTTTTTCTGAAAAAGAACATTCTGGAATCCTTCCTTATTATTGCGACAAAGCATTGAGTAAACCAGAAACAGCAAGTGCACCAAAGAATCCAGCACCCACAAAATAGGGTGGTGAAGAATTTGTTTGTGCTTTGGTGGAAGAAGAAACATCTGATTCTATAAAGGTCGCGATAGCTTCGGCTGTAATCTCAGGTTGTTCTAAATGTGGAACGTGTCCACATTCTTCAATCCATTGTAAACGTGCATTTGGTAAGGTTTCGATGAATTTATTTGCAAATTCTTTCCCCTCTAATATCCCATCTTGTCTTCCCCATAGGACTAAGGAGGGTGATTCAATCAGTGGGACCTTCTTCGATGGACTAAATCCACCACTTTGCATAAAGGAGACCATAGCATCATCCCATCCATCACGGAGACAATGTAATCGTCCAATGATTTGAGCCTCCTCTGTTGCGTAAGCTTCCTTATCATAGTAGGAAATTTGATTAGCCGAATTCCGTAGGGGGATACTTTTTAATACACCGACACCTAATTTTGCTAATGGTTTGGGTAAGAATTGCATCGGACCGACACCATCGACAAATCCTTGGGCATCAATCAATACGACACCGACACAAACATCTTGCTTGACGGCAGCCAATTCAATCGCCGCGGCACCACCTAAACTTGAACCTGCAATACAAAAGGGTGCATCTTTCCCAAGCATCGTTTCGACGAAACTTTCTAATGCCTTTACCTTGGAGGAAGCTGAAAAACTCGTCACGCCATCATACTGAGTAAAACCCCAACCAAGGATGTCTACCGCATATACATCAATCCCCTTCGCAGCCAATTTTGGTCCCAATCGTCGATATTCTAAACCTGAAGAATCAAAACCATGGATCAAAATAATAGGCGGTCTCTTTTTGAATCCTTTTGCTGCTGGCCAATTGATATAGGAAATGCCGACGGAACCACTGGGACTAATCTCGGCTGGGACAGGGACAGCGACTCGACTCATCTTCTTCGCAGCATCAATACATGCCTGTTCTTCAATACCAGAAACATCTGGAGTTGTAAATGTCAAATCTACCATGAGGGAAGAACTACCGTGTAACACCGATGAAGCAAAGATACTCGATTTTGTATTCGATGGAGCAAAGGATGCCACTTGTGCTGGCAATGACAGTGCCAAAATCAGGGATACAGCGCAACCAAGCTTCATCTTAAATTTTCCAGTGATCAAAAAGAACGTATGTATTCAATGGCAAAATTCAGATGAATCGAAGCCTGCTGCTTTGTGGACAGTGGTTGCAGTGTGCGAGTCAGCAACGGAAACCAATCCATCTCTCCCTCTAGTTTGGGAAAGCCAAAAAGAAGAAGATTCTAACACGTACCCGGTGGACTCATTCGACCAACGGCCTTTCTGTTCACTGACGTCACGAGGACGAAGTTGAACTTGGATGTATGGGGTGGTGATGCCAAGTGGAACCCAGATGGATTGTAGATCCAGTACCAAGACGTGATGACTGTGAATCCGACACGATGTAAAATCGCTTTAGAAACTCCCTTTACAGATACACTATCATCCTAAAGATACGACAATGAAGTTCGTTTCGCTTGCTTTGTTGGCGGTTGTGTCCGTCGATGCTTTCGCTCCTTCAGCATTCGGTATCCACCGAACCGGAACTGCCTTGAATGCCAATATCCGACCGAAGACACAAAAGTCTGAGGAACTTGCATTCGGATGGGATGGAACGACTGCTCTAGGTGGAGCCGTCGAAGTCGCAAAGCCTGCTCGTATGTTGGATGAAATCCGTGCGGCGGGTGAAACGATTCCTCCGGATTGTGAAGTTTTCAACGCCAACGTTGAGATGGATGCCGGGGATCTTAAATTCGAAGAAGTCATTGAAATCATTGACACCCATTATGAATCGGGCCTTATCGAATTCAAGAATGGAGATATTGTTAACAAACAGGGAGAGAATGAAGGTTCGGCCAAGGTATTATCCTACGCCGCATTGTCAGGAATGGATAAGGAAACGACCTTGAAGCTATGGGGCCAATACTACCGTGATGTATTGAAGAATCCGGATGGCACTGATCATCAAAATATTCGTAACTTTATGAAGTATGGTTGGGAGGGTGTCCCCTTTGAAAATGGTGTCGCCTTGACACGCAAGAATGCTGGTGATAGTGATTGGGATGCCTTTGCCGAAAGTTGGATCCCATAAATTTTCTCAACTTCAGAAAGAGTAAACTATTGTACATTTCTACTAGAGTCACTTTTTGACATTCTGTATGATAGTGACAAAAAACGGTGATGTTTAGGAATTGTCAAACAATTGCGTTTGCTTTCTTTATTTCGTGACCGCGTCCCGGATAGCCTCAAGATTGGTACACAGATCTTTCACAATTCTACCCTCCACAAGTCGTACGGGAAGATAGGCTCGTGGGGAGATCTCGACAGCATACGTAAGTCGCATAGCATTCTTCCCCGGTGGAGCACAACCCGGTAATGGTTGAAGACGCCATACTCCTTGATACATACGGAATTCTCCATCATCACTCACTATACTTTGCATAGAGATATCCTTCGTCGGTAAGGACGATAAGGCAAACGGACGGGGGAAACGGTATCGTTGAAGCTTAATACCAGCATTTTCTCGTGCTCGTGTATCTCGGGACTTTCCCTGATACATATCATCTGTGTAATGGGCAAAGTCAGGCATCCCCATCGGCCATTCTCGGACTTCTAATGTCGTCCTAGCCGAAAAGTTAATCCCCGCCACCTTCGCACCACCGACTTGTTTCAATAATGAGCCCTTCATACTGTTCGCAACCTGTTTGCATTGTACATCGGGGGGTGCATCCCGATCGTATGTCGGTCCTGATTCATCTCCATCGTACAAGGCCAAAACTTTATTCAGAACAAGATTCGGGATGACATTCTGTAACTGACCATAGTCGGTAAGGACGTTCCACACATCGTCGACACTTGCCATGATATCAACACCAGCAAATATTCGTCTTGAGTTTTCTGGAGCTATTTCCACTCGGACAATAGGCTCTCCAGGTACTAAACAAGAGTCAGGATCGAGGAATGGAGGAGCCATCTCACTCGATGCGTAGTCAACATCATCGAAACTTAGCTTGGAAATATCGACATTCTCTACCGCATTGCTATAGATTTCTTGGATCACCTTTCGCTCAGCAACCTGTTCTGCCTTGGCCAGTGCTGCTGCAGCACCCTCTGCCTGTGCAATAGCTGCCACCTGGATAGCTTCAACAGCTTGCGTCGATTGCAACTTTGCCGAAGCCAACGCACCTCTAGCCTTGGTTAGCGAAACCTCCAATTCCTGTAACGAGGCTTCCACAGGCGCAAAGGCATCATCAATAAGGGTCGTCATCATTTCCTTCGATTCCTCCAGAGCTTGTTTCTTATTCGAGATGGAATTCCTTTGCATGACATCCTCAACTTGTTCAACAGCAGCCAAACTCGCATCCTTTAATATTTCTGCAATCGCTTGGGGCATCGGTACAGTCGATGCGAGAGCCAAGGGACGGGAAACGAAATTTCTTGCTATATCCTTGACTCGTGATCGGATCTTTCTTCGTTTTCCTTGAGAACCCTCACCATTCGTCCTGCTTTGACGTTTTCTTGAATCGTTGGAATTCGACATGAAAAGATGAGTCGATCTTCTTTTCGGGGAACCGATTCCATTGGTGGGTGCAAACGAAAACCGCTTCACCATCATTCCCTCACTACTGTAATCATTCTGATTGATCTGCACAAAGTTGGTACTCCTTCTACAATTGTCAGTCATGAACGCATCACAAACAATCGCTAGAGAAAAAATGACCAGAGCATGTTGACGACCTCGCATTTTTCAATCGTACTTTTTCGTTGCAACGACTCCTATGGATACGCGGTCCCAACACGGTATACGTTGATATTCAAAGTCGCGAGGTACTTCTATGGGTGGATAGGGTCAAACAGTGCTTTCACAGGAGCAAGCTTTCTCGTGGTCAGTCCTGTGAGAGAATCAAGTGGTGCTCCCAGACATCTGTCAAAGCCTCAATAACGATTATGTTGACTCTGGGTGCATAAGCACGTCGGGTATCCGGGTCCAAGACCACGTCGACTGGTGTCATCCCGATGGTAAGTTACAGTTACCATATCTACAGCGGTCGAGTTGGTCACACGTGAAAGGAGTATCCACGTTTGGAAAGGCAGGAGGACCGGTCCAACTAACAGTAACACTATAGAGGTACAGACTGTAGTAGAAGCAACAGTCTTCTTCGTCATGGGTCCTCCAGTCCTCCACTCATGTCCTGTCTTGGTTCCTTACATCGGAAGTCGGCGGAGATAGCGGCTCCCCAGGTATGTATGCACGAATACGCTGCATGTAGACTCTAGAGCCACCGGATTTGGGTGAAAAACGGAAAGATCCGAAAGACCTGAAGACATGATGACGACGACGACGACGATGGATGATGATGAGGCGATCCGCCTTCCAGTACATGGCCTCACGATAAAATCCTCTCAATTCGCATGAGCAATTCGAATTGTGCATTGAATACTGAAAAAAATAGTTATCAGATCGTTTCCCGTAGCTTTATCATTATGGATCCTATCGAGTCGATCCATACGCTGGTTTCCCATTTCGTGCACCATGATCAGAACAAGGTGGGTCTCAGGCAAACCAACGGGAAGCACACGAATATTTATTCCTGTACACTATCTGAAATGAAATCGTCCGCCTATTCTTTCGACCTCGCGATGATACTCCATGTTCCCTGGGCCTCTTTACACATCAACTCACGAATCATTGTGTTAACAGTAAGTGAGTACCATTCATTTTTTCCACGGCGGGGGGAGGGGGGCATCTTCAAAACTGCGCAAAGTTCTCGAACACGCGAAAACCGAAAAGAAAAAACCCCGAAGATCACGGATTCACCCCAGATCTATCGCTTCTTGGATGGAATCTCAACAAAAAGACTCTTAATCTTTCTTAAGTAGTAGGAATAAACGCATATCGGGAAGGACATTGGATAGATGTCGTTGATTACCAGTCAATCGCATTAATAGGCCACCAAAACTTAATGCGATGACAATCATCCCATCTCTTTGGTAGGAGATATCAAAGACTCGACCATGCATCACATATTCATAATTGTCGGCCAAGGTCGGTTCGGTACTCGGTGCATACGAGAAATGATCGGCCGGACTCCCATCTAGATGGAGTGTCGACGCTAGGACTAACGTGACCTTATCCGCTTCCTTTAGGGAATAAATTTCACAGTTGATATCTAACAATAGATCACATTCGAAGGTTGTCCCTAACGCTTGAATTCGATTCACTCTCTCAAATTTGTATCCATCGGGATTTAATGCTGTGACTTCAAAAATATCTTCAAACAGCGTCACTTTAGATGATGTTTCCATTTTGTATTTTCCACAAAAAGTCAATTCAAACAGGGGGTCGGTCAGTCCAGAAGACAGAGATGTGCGTCGAGATGACGAGGATGTGGATAGTCTATCCTTCCGATGAATTGGTTCGGTACACTATTATGGCACGAGCAGCATCGAGGGCAGAAGCTTTTTGTCGAGTGGATGACAGGCCTGCGATCGTCTGCCATGTGTTGGTACCGGTAGTTGGTAACGGCTAAAGTCGAACGAGTCACCTCGCTACAAATCTGTGGCCGTGCAGCCAAAGGAAGTCGGTTGTCAGAGAATATCTGAATCGGTCCTTATCCCATAACAACACTAGGACTAGGTTGTGCTAAAATGAATCTATTCCTTGGAAGAATCCAGTTCCGTCACTAGCGGACTTTATGCCCATGGTTCCTATCATCCTCTTTGGGGTTATCCTGCTTTATGTCCCTACTTCCTTCGGAAGGCAACCTACGAAAGCACGGTGAACGAGGTTGCGGAGAATTAGGACCATACGGCAGACCGCCGAGCACCTAGTCCTGTAGTACAGCTTTGAACAAGTCACTGGCTGACCTCGTGGCAGGTTTGATTGTAGGAGTGAAGAATGGAAGATCTATTATGGTACTTTTGGGGGGTCTCGAAGTTGACTAGAGGGCGCGGCTGTGCTCTATGCTACTACCATTCACAATGCCACCGATCATAGAGCACACGCTATCCGAGTCTCAGAGAAGAGAAAGGATGCAGGTAGATGATAATCAATCAGGCTCTGTCAATGTTTGAGGTATGGTTGCATTGATAGAATAGTTAGAAAATCAAGAACTGGAGCTCAGGTCCGGCGTGGAAATGCTAGGAGTCGTCTTGGGTGGTAGTTATCGTACTATTCTTCAATCGTTCCAAGGCATTCATGGCCTTTTCATAGTCCTGATCCTGGACGAAAATATGATCACGAGAATATGCTGCAAAGGGGAGGACACTAATCTGTTCGGCGGCTAATACTTTCGTCACTTGATACATGAATCCAATCAAATTGGGATCCATGACGACGTCAAAGGTAATAAGTCGGTAGACATGGTCTCCCACCTCCCAGTCCTTGGAAATCTTTTTGACATCATTATCATCGTTGTTGTTGTTGTGATCATGATCATAGGGAGATGAAGACGAATGAGCAGATTGCCAATCCTCTTGAGGGATCATCATTGTGATTTCATCCTTATCGACAAGAAGAGCACGAAAGGCAGAAGGATACAACGAAGGTGAAGTATGAAGGCTTGATGCATGATCTAAAGACGACACGGGGAATTTTAGAAAGGAATAGTTTAAATGGTCAGTAAACAATTCTCCTTCCTTCAGGGCTTCCTGGACTGTTTTGGCCATCGGTCCTTGTCGTCTTTGCGTTTGTTGGTTGGTAGTGATATTCCTTCTTCGTATTGTTGGGTGTGATCCGTCGAATCGCAAGCTACTGAGGATGAAGGTATAACTCTCCTTCCAAATCGGCAATGGTTTGGAAGCAATTGCAGAGATTCTACCCATGGCGTTGATCGGTGATGGTCGACACAAAATGTCGAGGTACAAATGGAGAAGGTGGTTAGGATTGGAGTTTTTGGATTTGGCGGTTGTGCTTCGAGGGCAGCTATCCAAAAAAAGGAAGAGTAGGTACATACCATAGGTACTGGTGGCTAGCATAGATACGGTACGGCAAACGTTTAGCATTGTGGTTCGTCACGCTAGATTTTCCCGCGCAAAAAATCCCCCTCTAACTACAGTACTGTACTACTTGACAAGTGATTAGGTTTTGTCGACACCTGGATCGCCATTTATCGATCGGTGTCAAGATAGTCTTGAACAGAAAAGATGGACATTGTCGCAAGTGAGAAGGATAGTGATGGGACCGCTTTGAGGGATTCTCTTCGGCCTGAATCGACAAGGACAAGATTTCGTAGGGCATCTACTAGGGAATATCTGCCGAAGGATGAGGATGAGCAGGTGATCAAGCCTCATCTTGATGACGACGACAGTAAGGATGATGACCAAGGGGCAAGTGACTCTCCGCCACGAAAAAGATCTCGTCGACAGCATCATGGTGAGAACCAAGAGATCCAAGAAGAAAGATCCAGCCTGACGCCATCATCACCACCGTCATCATCTGTCTTGGACAGTCCGAAATGCATTACGGTCGACGACAATCTAGGTCATCAAAAGAAGAGAGCCATCGCCAAGGCTCGGAAGGCAGAAGCCGAAGATATGGACTGGGTTTGTGCCTTGTGTAAGGAAGCAGACTGTCTAATGGAACCGGATGCCGATGAGTTCCTAATCTGCGATGGTGGGTGTCATCGTGTCTTTCATTATCCATGTGCAGGACTTAGCTCGATTCCTAAGCGACAACCAAAGAATCACGTCAATGGCGACAACAGCAACAATGAGGATGATGATGAAAAGTGGTTCTGTCAGGATTGTACTCAAAGTCGTCATGCATGTGCCTTTTGTCATGAATATGGACAGGACCATACGGATGTCTTTCCATGTCGCAGGGACAACTGTGGACTCTTCTTTCATGAATCGTGTCTAGCGTTGAACAATGTTACAGTAAAGATGCAGCCACTCCTTCGTAATCATTCAAAAAACTTCAGCGAGCAAGATCTAAAGGCATCATCCTCTCCTTTCGGTGGGAATCGTAGTCCCAATAATGTCGAGGCGGATCCTCTCGTGGAAAGCAATAAAGACGCCCTTCCAGAGACGATGATGGTCCCAATCTTTACTTGTCCGGCTCATCAATGTTGGACATGTACACAGAATGAGGAATTACAACGAGAACAACAGGAAGCCGAAGCAAGAAAAAGGGAAATGGGAAAGAAGAAAAACACCAAGAAGAAGCGAGGTGGCATTAGGGCCAAATCCATTTTCACATGTAAAACGGAAGGCCGAACCTTTGTACGTTACGATTCGATCACGAAAGAACCATGGTTAAGGAGTGGACTTTTTTTGGTGTCATTCGCTGCGATCTCACATATCTTTTTTGTTTCCTCTTTCTTCCTGGTTCGTCCTTTGCTTCCTTCCTTCGACTCACCAATCCAGCGTTGTCTATATTGTCCGATGGCCTATCACGTGACGTGTTTACCACCAACGACCAAAGTCAATGAGCTGGGAGTCCTATGTCCCGATCATGCCTTGACACATAAACTTCCAGATCTCGATCTTTCCTCATCTATCCAACGGAGGGTTGAGGCACGTATTGACCGACAACTAGATAAGGTCACTGGGACCCGTCGTCGTTTGATCAGTGGATTAGTAGGGGTCAGCCGAGGAGGATCGTCTGCCAATCCTTTCTTTCCAGGACTACGAGGCGATAAATGGACAGCCACCGAAAAACTTTACTTTGATCATGTTGCGGCAACGATGGACCGTGAGGATCCTACGCCGAAAGATGACGAGGAAGCTATGGATGTGGAGACGACGCCGGTGGTAGACCTCGCTACAATCGTCGCAGAAAGGATGGGTGGAGGACTACCTTTTTGCCTACCTGTCGATATCCGGACCGAAGTTCATTCCAAACCACCAAATTACACGCACGTTCATGGTCTACGATATGATCCTACTCATCGACCCAAGAAACTGGCTTTTACCGGGGAACAATGTCAATGTGTCGAAGCGTGTGATGATCGATGCTTTAATCGCATGTCCCTGTTTGAATGTTGTGGAGATGGTCCCAATTCGAATTGTGGTCTAGGATCATTGAAATGCACTAATCGAGGCCTTGG
>Ga0194115_10005775_pt1 | contig 12738 bp, 8 predicted proteins | sample TA2MahsurfametaG_3_FD_148656 | JGI IMG/M metagenome (GOLD analysis project Ga0194115, IMG submission 148656) | Freshwater microbial communities from Lake Tanganyika, Tanzania - TA2015002 Mahale S4 surface | ecosystem: Environmental > Aquatic > Freshwater > Lake | place: Tanzania: Lake Tanganyika... | reverse complement strand
AGAACAAGTCGGTAGGGTTGGTAAACCACAGGCTACTATTACGCGACAAGGATCGGTGGTATCCTCGAAAAAGGTAAATCTACATCCTAGTGATAATAATAAGGAGAATGATTTTCTTAATGATGAGGGTGATGATTCATCGTCGACAGGGTCGGTAGGATCAAAATCGTTGGTCCTATCTCAACTCGTATCGAATGTCGTCGACGCAAGATCGAAAATGACACGAAATCGGAAGGTATTGAATGGGAATCATCATCGACGTCGGATGACCAACAAGGTCATCGATGGGACAGATCGAAGTATTTCATCTTCTTCGTCAGTCTCGACAAGGAGTCGCCAAAACAATAGCAGCAGCAACAACAACAATGACGATAGCCGATCCCTTGCCGATTCGAAAAGTAAATCGGCTGGTAGTAGTACTAGACGTGGAGGAAATTCAGTAGTATCGGCGTCCATTCAACGAACCCGATCAAGAGATGAATCCGCTACTACCCGTCATGAGAATGCATCCATGACATCAGGGAGTGCACATTATTATTCTGTGCAAATGGGACATCATGATCAATCTTCAGTTTCGAGTGATTCATTGATGACTACCTCGATTGGTGATGGAGCATCCAATGGTGGTGGTGGTGGTAAGAATGGTGGTGCTGCCGTCGGGGATGAAGCATTTACCTACGTCAAGGTCATCCCCCCGAAGGAACAGGGCTTCCTGGAAAAGGTCTTGGAGGCTGCTGATTATGACGTTGAAAGTCATCGATTGATTGAATTATTCCTCCCCTACTCTATCCAATCGCTTGCCATGGCAATCTTTGGGATGATCAATATCGCCTTGATCGGGTTCCATATGGGCGTCCAGGCTGTGAATGTATATCTTATGGTGGGGATGTTGTTAGAACTTAGTTCGACATTGACATATGGATTCGCAGAAGCGATTGGGACATTGGGACCACAGGCAGATGGTGCGGGGAATCGAGTATTGGCAGGACGGTATTTACAACTTTCTATCGTCCTATACTTCCTATTATCCCTCCCCTCGTTGGCAATTTGGGGATTATTTACTGAAAGAGTCGTATCCTTGTATGGATTCGATCAGGAGACGGCAGAATATGCACAATTATTTGCCTACCCCTATATGGTCACCTATATGGTCGGCGGGTTAGATGCTATTATCTTTGAATTCTTGGACGTCATGGGCCATGAAAAGTATACGACGGTAATCTATCTCATTTATTCTGCCTCATCGACTGTGATCCTTGTCCTGTTGATTGTCGTCACTGGGACCAATGATCTTATTTCGGTCGGTATCGCACAGGGTGGATGGGCCTTTATGCTATCGGTGGCAAACTTTGGAGTTATCGTCTACAATGGATGGTTGGATGACTATTGGGAGGGACTGATCCTTACAAACGGTTTCAAGGACCGTAAGGCGGTCAAGACGATGATGACGACTGCTATTCCCCTATCCATCGCATGGATTCTCACCTACGGTGAATGGGAGATCCTTACCATCTTTGCAGGATTCGTAGGCCCGGCTGAAGTCGCTGCATGGCTCCTTTTGGGTCATGTATGGGAAGTCTTTGAAGAAGTCATAACGGCACTCGGTAGTGCAATTGAAGTCCGTATTGCTTTCCTTCTAGGTGCAGGAATGCATGAGAAGGCAAACCTTTCTGCCAACAAGGCTATTTATATGGCTGTAATCCTTTCAGTCACGACGACTGCTGTCCTATTCACGATTGCTGGTTGGCTTTCAGCGTGGCTCACTCCCGATCCAACCTTACAACACATGATCTTTGAGACAATTCCATTGGTAAGTGCTTGAAGGTTGTTTTTACCCCGCTCATGACTATCGGGACTTAGGCTGTGTTCCTCATGCGGTTTGAATCTTTAACTCTACACAGCTTGGTGTTGGTCAAATTTTCATGTCCATTGGTCTAGTATGTTGGAGTATTGTGGAGGGTCAAGGTCGGATCCCCCTTGCGACCCTAGTCGAATTTGTTTCTAGTTGGTTCGTTGTGATCCCCATGGCAGCTGTTCTTGTATTTGGATTTGATTTCAATCTAGTCGGTATCGTTGCTGCACTTGACATTGGGTATACCATTGGTGGTGTTTGGACGACCTACATCATCATGACGACTGACTGGGAGGAACAGTCAAGGACACTGATCGAACGTCATACCTCCTCCCCCGATACCCCCCTGCCACAGATGGATTGGGATAGTATGCCCGAGGAGTACCAGACTGCCGCAGAAGTCCTAGGTTATACCGAAGCTTCGTGGATTAGTCAAACGAAGACTGCCCTAATGGCTGCCACCGCCTGGGTAGATCTTACCAACGAACAACGGACAGCCGCTAGGTTGTTAGGTCTGAAGAAGAAATTGTGGGAAGAAGATTGGGATATCAAGGTTGGTGATACGGATTCATCCGTCGTTAATTCCAAACGTTATGATGAGTACGATTGGGATGACTTACCATCCGACATTCAAGAAGCTGCTACGATTCTTGGATATACGAAACGATATTGGAATAGGGATATCACCCCGAAGCAATGTGATTCGTGCTGGTGCAATTTATCTCCGACCATGAAGGAAGCTGCCATGAAACTGGGGTACACGAGTGAGTCGTGGGACAATGCCGACAGTAGTAGTAGCAGCAGTAGCAGTAGTGGTGATTGATGCAGCTCGAATCTTAAAGAAATGAATGATAAAATAGACAAAAGCATACTAACAGTAAATGGCTGATTTTTCAAGATATTCGCAGAGTGATCTCGTCAGTTGGACCAAAGGGAGTATCTATGTTCTAGATTGCGATGCTCTCTCATAGCTAACTGTAAACGATAAATAGCCCTTGAGGTCGATACCGAGGTGGGGATCCGCCTCCTTATATTTACGATACGTGTATATGACGACGTAAATCTGACACTGACAGTGAACACTGACAGTGACAATGACTGTGATGTGAATGATCTATGTAATACCCAATGAACGGTCATCCGCGGGGCACAACAACGGATTGTGAGTACGCGCGCGGAGTATTTTCGAGGATGGCCGGACAAGCTCTGTGGGAAGCGCACGATCTACGCGTTGGGACGGAAAGGTTTTCGAGCACCCCAAATACATCCGGCACGATGATGCCATCACAAAAAGAACACCCACAGTAGTTTCTCAACTTTATCGTCGTCTACGTATTTCTCGATCTATTCTTGAACATATTTCGACCGAATATATTCTAACAGGATCATGGGCTACGAGGCTGACAGTGAGACCGACTTCGGCGACTATGAACCAACAGCTCGGAACCCAGGATTCCTTTTCACATTTGGAACCATCATCGTCTGTTGTAGTCTCAACTTTATACTTCTGCCCATTTTGCTGAAGAGGCATTCAAATAAACTTCTCTTGAAAGATCTAGAGGAGAAGGTGATCACTCCAGCGAGTAGCAATGAGTCGAAAAAATCAGAGAATCCAGATGATGATTCATCCTTGGAGTCTTTGGTTTCGAATGCTTCGTTGATTTCTCAATTTGTTGCGAGCGTGATCGAAGCTAAATCCCACATGAAAAGAGCCCGGAACTCATTGAATGGAATCCATCATCGACGCAACATGATGATCAGCATGGATGAAGACATGAAGTCTACAATGTCGGTGGCAACGAGTATTCCCAAATCCATTCGTGACGAGGCATCCGTTTCTGGATCTTTCATAAGTTCCTTGGGTGGCTCTTCGAGTGCGTCTCGGAAGCCTATACAACCAGTACCAGATCTTGAGGTTCCTACGTTTCCGATCCATCCCATGGGGACTGTGCTCGACAAGGAAAAAGCAGTTGCAACAGATGTCAACGGAGAGTTTTCCTACGTGAGGCTGAGCCCGCCGGAGGAGCAACACTGGAGGGAGAAAGTCCTGCAAACGATCGACATTGATGATGAGAGTCGTCAGTTAATGAGATTGTTCTTGCATTACGCCACGCAATCAGCTGTGTATGCAATCTTTGGAATGATCAATGTCGCAGTGATTGGATTTCATCTCGGTGTTCAGTCGGCCAACGTATACATCGTGTCTGGTATGCTGTCGGAGTTAACCTCGACGTTCACATACGGGTTTTCCTCTGCCATTGGAACGCTAGGACCCCAGGCGGATGGAGCCGGGAACCGGACCTTGGCCGGGAAGTATTTGCAGCTATCCATCGTCCTGTATACCCTGTTCTCACTACCTTCGCTCCTTATCTGGTCGTTCTGTACCGACAATGCGACTTTGTGGCTTGGTTTTGATGAAGACACAGCCAATTATGCTCAGCTTTTTGTGTACCCATACATGGTTTGGTACCTCTTCGGAGGCTTGGATGCGTGCTTAATTGAATTTCTTGATGTCATGGGACACGAAAAGTACGCTACCCTGGTTTACCTCGTCAACTCCGGATCGGCTACGTTGATCCTTGTCGCGACCGTCGTCGGCGGCAACGACCTCGTCACAGTTGGAATAGTCCAGACTGGGTGGGCATTAATGCTATCCGTGGCTAACTTTGGATTCATTGTCCACAAAGGATGGCTCGATGATTACTGGGAAGGATTAATCTGTACGAATGCTTTCAAGGACCAGAAAGCGTTTAGGACCATGATGATGACTGCCATCCCCCTGTCAGTTGCTTATATTCTCACTTACGGAGAGTGGGAGGTGCTAACTATCTTTGCAAGGTACATGGGGCCTGCGGAAGTAGCTGCATGGGGTATTCTAGGATACGTCTGGACAGCCCTTGAGCAGTTCGTGACGGCACTCGGTAGCGCATCAGGTGTGCGGATAAGTTTCCTTCTAGGCGCTGGTATGCACGAAGAGGCAAGAATTTCTGCCAACAAGGCCATGTACATGGGACTGGTTCTCGCCCTAATTTCTACCTTCTTTCTGTCTACCATTGCCGGTTGGATTCCCGGATGGCTCACTCCTGATTCAACCTTGCAGTACATGATTTTTCAGACGCTTTCGTTGGTATGTTGACTGCGAATCGCGTGTTCCCCTATCCGATTTTCATCAAAATGTGACTTCTCACACTTTATGCTGGATGATGTAGCTTGGAATCGGAGAAATCTTCATGTCAATCGGTCTAGTATGCTGGAACATTGTTGAGGGTCAAGGTAGAGTACCGCGTGCGACCTTGGTCGAAGTGGTTACCAGCTGGTTCGTGGTGATCCCTGTTGCAGCTATTCTAGTATTCGGATGCAATTTTAATCTACAAGCTATTGTGGGCGCTCTTGTCATTGGTTACACCGTTGGAGGGGTTTGGACCTCCTTCATCATCTTCACGACAGATTGGGAGGCCCAATCCAAAGTTCTCATCGAACGAAATGGGGCACACGCCCTCGAATGTGTAAGGATGTGCTGGGAAAAGCTACCCGAGGATCATCGTATCGCTGCAGACGTACTAGGATACACGGAAGTTTCGTGGAGGAATCAGGCGAAAACTCCACTCATGATGACCACCCGATGGGAAGATCTCAGTGACGAGGAGCGTACATCGGCCAGATTGTTGGGTTTCAATAGAATCTCCTGGGAAAACAGTTCTGAACAGAAGGTTTGCGAAACGGATTCTTCGAGTGACAGATCTAGGTATTTTGACGAGGACGATTGGGTCAAGTTGCCACGAAAAATTCAAGAAGCAGCGGCCACTCTTGGATATACGGAATTCCTCTGGAACGAAAAGTCAACGCCCGAGGAATGCGATTTTTGGTGGAAGGATTTGACCCCAGCTCAGCAAGAAGCAGCAGACAAACTCGGCTACACTAGGGCGACATGGGATGGCGATAGTGGCAGTAAGGGAAGTTCAGAGGATTCGACCCCAACTCAGCAAGAAGAAGCCGGCAAGCTCGGCTTCTATATGTCGGCATCGGACGGCGATAACAGCAATAGGGGAAGTTCAGATGATTTGACCCCAGATCAACAAGAAGGTGCCGGCACGCTCGACTACACAAAGGCGTGGTGGGAGGATGATAGCGGTAGTAGAGGAAGTTCAGAGTAACGTCGTCAATCTTCCCCGTGATTAAAGCAGAAAGAGAAACTTCGGTCTGCGCGACAGGCTGAGAAGGTTTATGCTATTGATTTCACAAAGAAGACTAGCCTTAAAGGATGCCGCTTTACAAATCGTATCGCTTTCGGTCACTGATCTTTCTTGACAAATTAGGTCAGTCCGCAACATCCTATATTTACATAGATCTTGCGATTACAACTGCGAGACGTGTCGTCCAGTTACCGTCTACTTTAGCACGTGGACCCGCTTAGTCTTCCTGGCCCTCAATGTCAGCTTTGCTTGAACATGAACATGAACTACCGTCGTCGTTGTCATCCCATGCCCTTTTCGTATAACCTAGGATCTGCGCCGCTTCTCTCTCTGCTCCGGTCAGATCTTTCCAGGCTTTCGAGCTTGTAGCCGGTTCTTCGCCCGATGACCACATCTCTTTGGTGTAACCAAGGACCTGCGCAGCGGTCTGAATAGGTGTCGGAAGTTCCTCCCATTCATTGTCTTGCCACGAAACTCCCTCAATAGAATTCCTCGAGATCACAGTCAACGAAAGAGCACGCCAATCCGATCGGAGAATGATAAATCCAAGAGTGACACCCGCAAACGTATACCCCACTACTAAAGCAGCAACAAAACCTTTAATGTCGTAATTGAGAACAATGTGTGAGATGGCACATAGTGGGATCACTACGATCCAGCTCGTGCAGAACTCGATGACCGTTGAGAGTATCACACGACCCTGAGCACATATGATTCCCCAACATACTGTTCCAATACTCAACAAGATTTGCCCGAAACCGATCTATGGAAAGTTCACAAGAAAACGATCGTGAGGTCCCGCGAACAGTGTAGATTCATCGAAAGAAACAAGAATCGGAGTTCACGTCTTACCAACGGAAGAGCTTCAAAGATCTGTGGAAGGAAAGCGAAACTGTGAGATACATGGAGACAAAGAGGTAGATCATGCGACTGTAGACATCCTATTGCATTTACCATCTTTTGAAGAGTAGGATCAGGAGTCATCCATCGGGGTAAATGGCCCGCCATGATAGCGAGTACGACTGTCGAGACGAGTGCCACCATCACCGACATACAAATTGCCTTGTACGCTGCAAGCTTTGCCTTGAGTGGTTGCCCCGCTCCCATACGAAATCCTATCCGTACCTCGGCAGCATCGGCAAATCCTGACGTGATCCGTTCAAAGGTATCCCAAATGACGCCTAGAATACCCCATGCTGCGACTTCTGCGGGGCCCATGAAACTCGCGAAAAGGGACAATATCTGCCACTAAGGGTGTAGCATACAACGATGAAAGTAGTTAGCAATCCAGTCACTTTGTTAATACTTGTTTTTTTCGCGTGTTACTCCACAAAACCATCTTACCTCTCCTTGTGTCAAAAGCCATGATATTGAAAGTGGAAGGGCGGTGATCATCATGGTATGTACGGCGCGTCCATCCTACAGACGAATAACCAGAAAGAACAGTATCAGAGACGAAAAACCGCATCCAAGACGGCATCCCAAGTTTTGCCTCTGGACGTACCTTTAGGGAGAGTGTTCCAAACAGTCCCTCGATGTACGCATCCATCCAACCATGACGAAAAATATATACAATATTCGAACCCGTCACCAAAAATCCTAGTATCGTCTGAATAATACCAATCATCGGTAAGGTTGCGTTTTTGGAAGACACAGAGATGACTACCCCAAGGCATTGCACAGCACCAGAAGCTGTCTGAGCGACAGTGCTGTAGTGCTCATGGCCCATAGTGCTTAGAAACATATGAATCCCACGGTCAAAGCCATTCAAAAACGTAAGGATGAGGAATGGATATGAATAGGCTTGAGAAATCCTGGCTGTCTCCTCGTCAAATCCAAACCAAAGAATTATGTCATGCATCCATATAGACCAAATGATGATGACCGGTATCGTAAACAAACTGTATAACAGTTGACATAACTGCAGGTACCGGCCTGCCAGCACATAATTACCAGCCCCCCTTGCTTGTGGTAACAGAGATGCGATAGCCTCACTAAAACCAAAGTTTACTGAGTTCGAAAAGTCGACTAGGAAGCCAACTACGATATATGCGTTGGCTTCCATGACGCCCAGCTTGTTTCCAATAATCGCAACATTAATCATTTGAAAAAGACTTTTGATACAACCCTGGATAGTAAAGGGTATCGTTAGTCCCAGCAGACATTTCGATTCTTCATCCCACCGAAAAATAGCCACAAACAGAGTCCAGAGTGAAGTCTCCATGTCTTCTTCATCCTCTTCGATAACTATCGCACCGAGACGGATGGAATCAAAGAAACTCGAGGTACCATCCTGTGATTGGTTTTCATGACTTTCGTCCGTCTCTGAGGATGTAGATGTAGACGACGATACGATAGATCCATCTTTACCGTTCTTGCTGCTTCTACAGCAAAGGCTGTTGTTCTTCCCTTGAGACTTTGTGGAGCAGAAAAAGAGTGGGACGATCAAGCACAGATTAAAACTTAACTTCTCCTCCTCGTCGTCGGGTGATATCAGTGCCTCGACCTCAAGAGAATCGTCGTCATCTTGTAACAAACATTCATCGTCGTCATCTCCAGAATTCAGTCTTTCTTTCGTAGACTGTCTTCCCTGTTTGTTCAATCGGTCCCAACGATTGACGAAATGGACCACGATTGGAAGGGATACATTCATTACAACACATAGAATCACCGTCCACACGGTCAGGGCAGGCCCTGGATTTATTGTGGATGGTTCATAGTCGGTAAAATTTTGCATTTTCGGTATCCGATAGTAGTGGATGAAAAGAAGGAGGAGACGAACGATGTTACTATCCTGATGTGCGTGTTGAGGGGGGCAGGGTTTCGATTGTTGTAGGGCTTTCTTGGTAACAAACGAGAATTCGCAAGACGATTTTCTCTCTCCTGTGCTTCGGCGGGAAGCGCCCCGACTTTTTGGTCGCATAACCTATGATGTGATAGTCCGGCGAGCGGCGCGTTCCTAAACAACCAACGTCGTGCAATTATACAACGAAGTTGTGAGTACTCTCCGTTCGGGAGAATATTGGGTACCGTTCCCTAATACAAGTATATCGTTGTCAGGAACAGCTGGCACATCGAACGGATAGAGGATGTCATAAAGTCCCGTCAGCTGACCCTTATACTTATGCTGTTCAAAAACGCTTCAATACAAGAGGCATATATATTCTGTTCCGCGTTAGAACCACTTTCAGTTAAGAGCAGTAGAAACCGAAACCATCCTGCTTTTCCAAGTACAGGGCACTCTTTTTCGATTCGACAGCTCTAGACCTCTCCACATCAATGGGATAATGGAAGAGATTTTGGGAACCAGTGATAATGATGGAAGACAAGGATCCAGATCATGACACTGACTTGAGAGTCAAGACCCGGGGAATCAAACGATTTGGATTGTCGTGGAATATAGAGGGTATCAGATGGTAGAGCCCTCATGCGTTTCTTCCAAGGCCAAACAGAGTATGATCTACTTGCATGCTGACCTGCGTACGACTAGGCATCGAGTCAGCGCTGTGCTACGCTGTCGTGTCTGCTAGAGATTTTAATTTAACGGAATGGAAGGATATCGGAAGGTAATGGAGGAAGCGAATCTATTCGCTCCTCTTCCTGGAGATAGTCGAATCCTGGCCATCCTGCAGCTACATTGCTCTTGTGATCATGGACAGCGAAATTGTGCGGTCCAGTTGAATCGTATGCTTTGGTGATTGTATCCCTCGAAGTAGCCTCGGCACCATCTACGCTTCTATGCGTTCAACGGCACCTGCGCTGGAACTGCCGTCGTCGTCATCATCGTCCCAAGCTTTTTTCGTATAACCTAGGATCTGCGCCGCTTCTCTCTCTGATGGCGTGAGATCTTTCCATGCTTTCGAGCGTCTTCGTTCGATGACCAAAGCCGTTTGGTGTAACCTAAGACCAGTGCCGCCGTGTGAATAGGTGTTGGAAGCTCCTCCCAATTATTGTCTTGCCACGCAACACCTTCAATGGAGTTCCTCGAGATTACAGTCTGTGAAAGAGCACGCCAATCTGATCGGAGAATGATAAATCCAAGAGCGACACCAGCGAACGTGTATCCGACCACCATAGAAGCCACAAAACCCTTTATATCGTACTTAAGCACAAACAATGAGACCGCACAGAGTGGAATTACTACCATCCAGCTCGTGCAGAACTCGATAGCCGTTGAAAGCCTTATACGACCCTGAGCGCAAATGACTCCCCAAGATACCGTTCCTACGATCATCAATATTTGCCCGAAACCGAACTATAGAAAGTTGGCAATAAAAAAGCACGTGAGGTCACTCGCACAATGGTAGTTCATCCTAGCCAACAAAAACAGGAGTCCGCGCCTTACCAACGGAAGAGCTTCAAAAATCTGTGGAAGGATAACGAACCATGAGATACACGCAGACAAAGTGGAAATGATTCAAAGTACAGACATCCAGTCGTATTTACCATCGTTCGAAGAGTAGGATCTGGAGTTAACCATCTTGGTAATTCCCCCGCAATGATAAAGAGCACACCAGTCAAAAAGAGAGACACAATCAACGCCATGAAGAGTGCCTTGAAGGCTGCAAGCCTGGCTTTGCGTGGCTGTCCGGCGCCCATACGGAATCCTATCCGTACCTCGGCAGCATCGGCAAATCCTGCAGTGATACGTTCAAAGGCATCCCAAATCACTCCAAGAATACCCCATGCCGCGACTTCGGCAGGGCCGATGAAACTCGCAAAGAAAGTCAAGGTTTCCCACTATTTCGTCAATATAAGATACAAGCCATGCAAAAGCGTTTAGGAATCTTGTCTTCCTGTCGACTCTCGTTTCTCGAAAAACCAAAAGACTTGTCTTACCTCTCCATACGTGAGAAGCCATGATATCGAAAGTGGAAGGGCGGTGATCATCATGGTATGTATAGCGCGCCCATCCTGTCAAGGAACAAACAGAATGTATTAGACGAAAAACCATACCCAGCACTGTACAACACAACAACGATAGCCTTGAACCTACCTTTAGCGACAGTGTTCCAAGCAATCCTTCCCAGTACTCATCCATCCAACCAAGAGAAAAAACACAAACAATATTCGACAAAGACACGAAAAGTCCCAGTGCCACCTGAACCAAACCAATTAATGGCAAGTCCTTGACACCGGACGCAACCGAGATAACTACTCCAAGACATGGCAAAGCATAATAACCAGTCTGAGCCGCCGTACTGTACTGCTCATGACCTACAGTACTGAGAAACTCATGAATCCCATGGTCAAAGCCAGTCACAAACATGAGAATAACGAACGGATACGCATATGCTTGAGAAATTCTGGCAGTCTCTTCGTCAAAGCCGAACCAAAGAACTGCATCATACATCCATATCGACCATATGACAATCGCAGGTATCGTCAAAACGCTGTACAATAGTTGACATAGCTGTAAATACCGACCTGCCAGCATCTGATTACCAGCCCCCTCTGCTTGGGGGACCAGAGAACCGATCGCTTCACCAAACCCATACGTCAATGCACCGGAAAACTCTACTAGGAAGCCAACGACGACATATGCGTTGGCTTCCATGACGCCTACATGATTCCCAATAACGGCAACATTGACAATTTGAAAAAGACTTCGGATACATCCCTGGATGGAAAAAGGTATCGTCAATGACATTAGACGCTTCGATTCGTCATCCCACTGAACTACCTCCATAAATTGTGCCGAGAGAGAGATGTCCACGTCGTCGTCATCCTCCTCTTCGATGACTATAGGGACGACGTGGACACGATCACTAGATCTGGTGGCTTCGTCTTCATCGTGATCCAACGCGCTGATGATGGACCCAGTCTCGGTGAAGTGAGCTTCGCCTATTCCCTCTATGGATACAGATTGTGTCTCTGATTGTATCACGTGACCATCTGCACCTATTGATGATGATTTTGTACCACCAGCAGCAATTTTTCGACCTCCTTGATGATGATGTTTCTTCTTCTTATGGACATGGGGTCGGCCCACATCCAAAACCGATAAAGCGACGGCCGATACAAAACTGGAAGACGTGGAGACTTGAGATCGTGTAGATCCAGTCGATTTCACATCCATCTCTGATGTTAGGGATGCAGACGATGAAGGAATAGACTTTTGGTGGTTGCTGTTGCTGGTTTCGCCATTCGACTTCGTGGGGGTGCCATAAAGTTTCAGAATGGCCTCTTGTTGTTCATTCGCCGACTCTCCAGATGACGACACTGAGGATGCCTTTACTTCGAGAGATTCCATATCTAGGGATACCTTGTCACCAGCATTGATTGTTTCTTCCATTTTCTTTTCTTTTTGTTTCCTTAGTCGGTCCCAACGATTCGCTAGATGGACCATGAGAGGAAGAGAACAGTTGAGTAGAACACATACAACGACAGTCCAGAGGGTCAAGGCAGACCCCGGATTTTTCGCGGTGGATTCTTAACCGACGAAATCATGCGTATTCTCTTCCATGATGGCAACCTAATGGATTGTTGAAGGAAAAAGTATTTTCCTATCCGAGGAGCTGGAATGGTTTTGGATTCACAGATCCAGGTACAAAGAGAAAAGATGCCCTTTTGGCAAGGCGATGATCTTTCATTTCTTGTGCGTGTACTACTGTACCACTGGACTTCGAATCGGCGTCTGCCAGTAGTTCACCAAACCGCTTTGCCGTGACACAGAAGACGAACTTACAGTTA
>Ga0194115_10005773_pt1 | contig 12739 bp, 6 predicted proteins | sample TA2MahsurfametaG_3_FD_148656 | JGI IMG/M metagenome (GOLD analysis project Ga0194115, IMG submission 148656) | Freshwater microbial communities from Lake Tanganyika, Tanzania - TA2015002 Mahale S4 surface | ecosystem: Environmental > Aquatic > Freshwater > Lake | place: Tanzania: Lake Tanganyika... | reverse complement strand
TTTATTGATTATCAGACTCGTTGTTATTGCGAAAATAGCAATGGCTATTAGGTTACTTTGACATGTTTTGTCCCCTAGAGTTGAAATTTAGATTCTAAGTTTCTGTAAATGCTATCATGATAGTATTTAATAATTATTCAGCTAAATTGATAATTCAAGTTTTTTTAAAATCGATCAAAATTATCAAAAATACTCATTCTTAAATTTCAAAGCCATTGATTAAAAACTCTAAAATAATCTTTTGTTTTTTTTACAATCGCAAAATTTTAAGCTACTAATTTTCAGATTTATTTTTTAGTTGATTAAAGTATATTTATAATCTAAATTAGCAATATTAAAAAAATCTTTCATAAAAAAATGAATATCAACCCATGCGCCTTTCATTCATAAGATTCTAACATAAATTTCAATAGAAACATCATAATCCTAACTATTCTTGCCCACTTTGTCATCATATTCATACTTAAAATACTTCAGATCTGTAAAGATAAAACTAAATAAAAGGTGGATAAAATATTGAATCAAAAAGAAAAACAAGAAATCTTCAAAATTAACATTTTAAACATAGAAAATTGCTAGTATAATGATGATACTGAGATAGATCTAAAAAAGTAAGATATGAAAAAAGTACAAAAAAATCAAGCTTAAAGAGATTAAAACGGATCAAGCAGCGAAAGTTCAGAAAATTCTAAAAAATAGGTTGAGAAAGAAGATGAAAATATTAAGGTCGACAGTAACTTAACTCTCAAACAGTTGAATATGAACCTATCGGATCAAAGTTCTGCCATTAATTATACAATAGGTCACACATCAATAATACTGAGTTTATGTCTCATGTATTTCCCATTCATGCATATTTCAGTGCTATGTGTGATACAGTTTTTTATTTTCATAATAAGTTTACTTGCAAAATTATGTGGAAAATCATATTAAAATATTACTAGGGTCTCCTTTGTGGTTAATATAGTGATTCTAGGATTCGGATTATATGGGTTAAGAACTCGAATACCAAAAATATCTATTAATTCCTGCATTGATTTGACCCTTTGATTAATCCCTGATTCTGTATTTAGTCTGATTTTATCTATTTTAAGCGAAATATTAAATATAAATAATCATTTTAAAGGATTCATTTTTTTCAATTTTGAAGTTTGATACAACTTACTTTTGCTTTAAAATGGTTTTATCGAGGATGATAATAAATTTAATGTGTTTTTTAATTTTTAGCTTCTTTTCAGTACCTATTATTAAATCTTTTTCGCAACAGAATTTTTACTGTCATCATAAGTTTTTACATCATGCTTGTGTCCGACGTAAAAATAGCATTGTTAACAAAGATCAAAATCGTCGCATTTTAAACAATGAAATCTGCGTCCAACTATAGGAACCACCTGACACTAATTACAGTAGTAACCAAGCTGATTGGATCCAGATGACGATATTAAATTATTAGCTTTATTAAAGAGTCTTTAAACCTCTTTAGATTTTTAAGATTTAGATAATTAATTATTTTTAGTAGTACTTGGGGAAATATTTGCTTCATCGTGCAAGAAGTAAGTTCGAGAGCTTGTGAAGTCTAGCTTGTCTTAAACTATTTAGCTTTGACAGCTTTATATAGACTCAATTCTTTGAAGCTTTAATCTATTATTTTTTTGTTATTAAGGTTTTTTAAGCTTGAAGTCAAACAAATAAAGCACAAATTTTTAGAAATTGCCTTTAAGAACTATGTTTTATAAAAACTGACATTAAGAACAAAGATTATTAGTAGTTTCTTTTTACAAAGTTTTTTATATCCTTTAGCATTTGATACACTTAAACTATCTTCTGAGCTATCCAATCTTATAAACTTAATGATCTCTATTTTACCCTGCCATTGATACTTTTTAGTTGTTACTATCTACTGACTATATTTTTTAATGAAAACCTTTTTCCTGTGGTCGTTTGGATTGAGAATGTTATAATTATGATTGGTACTGACTAAATGATTTTTTAGTTTTAAAGATGCAATAAACGTTATATTTAGTCTTATCACAACGTCTTTCTTTTCTAATCTATACAATCTTTTCTTCATTGTTCATATTCCCTGGGTGCTTGTTCAGTAAGAGAAGAAAAATTTCTAAACATTATCATTATTATTAATTAGCATCAAAACTATCAAAGAAAAATATATAGAGTCCATATATTCAATTAGGTTTTTCATTCCAATACTCCAATACCAATATAGTACTTTTTGAGGTATTGGAGTATTGGAATGTATTGGATTTGGTATTGGAGTATTGGAGTATTGGAACGAAAAGCTTATATTCAATATTAAATAAGTCAAATAATATCAAAAATGGAGATCAGATCTACTGCTATACATAACTACACATGATCTTTTTGATAACTTTTGTATTTTTGTCCCTACCAATGATTTTCATAGATTTCTTGAGAGATTAATGGTTGGTCTAAGAAGTTTTGTGGGATTATTAAGATATTTTTTAAATATCTTGTCGGTTGTCACTTTCTTTTGAATTTAAATCCTTTTCTCTGTACTTTACTCTCGGCTTTTAAATGTACTTTATAGACGAGGCTTATTTTTTTAATAAATCTCTCAAATCAAAACCAGAGTTCAGTAGATCTAGGTAATAATACAAATTGTTATGAAAATTATTTGCTTGATTTTCATTAGCTTATACACTTTCAATAAGCTCGATCTCTTCAATACTTTTGATTTTGGATAAGTAAGGATGGAAATAGTCCATTATATCATCAATTTAACATTTCCCTATCATATCCCCTATCTAACTTTTAAATAATATTTTCTACGTATGGATCATATTTACCTTCAGCTAAAACAAAAAGCTTATCGCTAATTTATTTTCGTTGTTTTGCTCTGACGACAAGACGTACTATTTAGCAATATCTAGGGCAGCACATATGATTTTAATTTTATTGTCCAAGACACTGTCCTAAGTCTATTTGTTTAAAATTTATTGAAAAGCCTGTATTAACTTTTTTCTATTGATGATTGAATAGCTGTACAATTACCCCAAAAATCGACCCCATTTAACTCCATTTTGCAAATTACCAGCCTATAGATTACGAAATATTTCTTCCTTAGCCCGTGCGTATATGACATCGTTAATTACTTTAGAATTCAATTCCTTTATCAACGAAGAATAATAATAAACATTCAAAAATTATTATTAATTGATGCCTTAAGTCAAAAGCTCTACAATAGCCTCAAATTATGAATTTTTCAATAATTTTTAAAGTTTCTTTTGAATAAATTTAAAATTTATCCTTATCTCTAATCTGGTTATTGAAATGTTTTAATCCCGATTGTTCAATGGGTTTTTCAAGTGATTCAAAATGCTTTTGATATGGAGCAAATTGTCTATATTAAATTGATTCATTTTATTTTTGATTGTAGCTTACATTCTATCAAATAGACAGTTTATTCTAGATAAAGCCATTCTTACCTGATATGCGATTATAGCGATCGGTAGTATATTATACTGCCTAGACTTTCAAGGATTGATTATATTTATTTGATAGCTGCGCTATTTTCATACTTAAGTATTTTTTAACAATAATCCAAAAGTATGCCTTAATCCATGATGTTAAATCTACACATCTAGCATAATAATTTTTGATATTTCTGATTCATTTTGTTCTGACCTATGTAAAATATATCTTACTGCATATTTTTCTGCCTTTGAGTTGACAGTACTATTTGATTTGTGGCTAAATTTAGTTGATTTAGCTTAAAATCTTCACAATGTAGGATAGATTGTTGAAATGATTGCAGTCATCGATAATCATTTCGATGAATTGTTATCGATTGTGTTCAATGTTTAGTTGTTATATGAAATATCCGCTTAACTTGATACTCTAAGCCGTACTGCAGCATTATTTTACACGATTTATGTAGGCCTAATTGAATTACAGCTTATTTATATCGCTCTTTTTTATAGATTCAATAGATTTTAGTTATGGATCGCGAGAGAAGTAAAGAGACCGTTCAAACTAAGATGGTTTAAAGTCATCTCGAAAGTATTAACATTAATTTTTTAATTTAAAAATCGATTTCAATAAATAAGCCTAAATTTGAAAATGGATATTGAGCAAATGTGAGGCTAATTAAAATTTGTACAGAAGTGCCTAAAATTCTTACAAAGAATTTTGGTAGGATGTTTCTTAAAGCTCAGTATTTGTCTGTTTTACAATCCTATTTTGTAAATTTCTGCCTTTTTCCTTTAATTTATCATATCTTGTATTTATTTGATCTTTTTATAGCCCTATCCATTATTCAAATTTACTTTTTACTATTTTTTGCGACTTCAGGCTCAGAACTTAATTATTGATAAGGACACCTAAATATTTAGGAATCATTATTACAATAAATTATTGAAAAGAGGGTAAAATTTTTGAAATGAAATTTTATTGACTTATGGGATAGCCATAGAGAAATAAGTCAGTAAGGACAGAAGCTTATTATTAGTTTTAGGGTTGTTTAATCATGATTTTTTATTGAATTAGTTAATTAGTAATCCAGTACAAAACTGGATATTTACGACTCAAACGATAGTAAACCTAAATACCATTATTTTTACGAAGGAAACTATGTGATTTTGTCGATATCTGCGAAGTTTCCAAATTAACCATATGAGCATGTTGGCATACTTTTCTAAACAACACTTGAATTAATGCTTCAGATAATAGTTTATCTGATGAATCTTATGCTCTTTTTTGATTAAAAACTCGTACAAATTTACTATTTGAGTCTTGGATGATTGGTCATCGACATTGGGATGTGCGACTTTTTGCGTTATTCCTTTGTAAAGTTTGTGTCTCCTCTTTAGGAATAACGATTGGTATTCGTTTTCAACGCTCATATTTTGCATATGCAACTTTTTCTCGCTAGTAAATGACCTCTTTCTAACTTGGATCTAAATTAATTATGAGTTAAATTTCTCATAATAATCGATAAAGTCATAAATATGACATTTATTTAATTAGATAATAATATTTGTATATGGGAATTTTTATTGAAAACTAATTCGTTCTTTTTATAGATTTTAATTGATTTTTTGTGGATCATTTCACTTTTTTCGATTGAATCTTATGAGAATGGAACTCATATTGTCCATGCCGTACTGGTTGCCGCTATCTTTCGAAACTAGTTATTCCAAAAGATCCTATAGAGTAGACTTCAACAATATGTCTCGGTTCGCATTATCGATTTTAGCCTTTACCCAATTTACCATCTACTAATTACTTTTTACCTACCATATGCCGTCACAGCCCATTATAATAAAATCTACATTCTCATTTCTAATTCTTTTGAAGTCAGGAACACAAGTTATCATCTGTTCCTCCTTCTTTTTATCCTTACTTTTGTACTCAAAATCTCCAATCGCTCTTGAGAGATTCAGTCCTCCGTTAACTCTACCGAAATTAACCGCTCCTCCAGCTTTTGTGATTCTGTCTAATTCAATTTTATCCTATGGTTTATGATCTACACTTAGCTATTGAGCCTTTCCACCCACGCAAGCCACTGCTCTCGAATCTCCAGCATTTGCACATATGATCCAATCAGGAGTTATCAAGACTACATTGGCAGTACATCCGGCGTGAGATTCTTCTTAGTACTTAGGGCCGTTGTCCTTTTATCTCATCTATTTTTGAATGGCTTTAATCTCAGTCCTTCCAGCTTCGGACAACAAAATGTCGTCCATTTTAATGAAGGTTTACTTCAAAGCCCTTTCAAAGTCCTCGGGTGCCTTTGCTTTCTTGTAAGTATCATTAGCCTATAATTCCCTGACAAAATGTCTCTCAACAAAAGTTGAGACTTAGGCTCCTAAATTAGTTAGCGATTACCTCCGTGTCCGTCGAAGACACCGAAAATAGAATGGGCAGCGTTGGCCATGGGGGAAACAGAAATGTGAGCATCTTACATGTAAATTCGCCACCCTAAATAATGATTGAAATTACCACACATATGGACTACTTGAAAGGATAACTATCCGTTAATTACATCTTTATCTTTGTAGGAGTGTTTTATATTATCTGGAGTCGATCTGAATGAACCCATTTTGTATATTTTAAAAATATAAGTTGAAATGCCAACATATTATGGAACAGAAAATAGTATTAAATATTTTATCAATCTAAAAAATGCATCAAGCCAAATATCGATTTGTCGGATTGTCTTGGAGATCAAACTAGGACTTTTCATAATTTTATGACTGATTTGAATTAATTAATAATTGATAAATCAGAAAGATTTGATAATTTGAAGATGAAGGTTTTATCATTTTATCTTCAGAATCTTTGTAAGATGTCAGCTACGGTGATGCGTACTTCGAGATCTGGATCCTAGCTTAGTGAAGAAATATGTTTTTTTATTGTATCTCTAACTGCTGGTTTGTCATACTTTACAGCTAAGTCTCTCTATACCTTTACACAGACCTCTCTGATGTTTGGAACAGGCTCTCTTGAAGCTAATATAATCAAATTTATAATCTTTTCCAGGTAGGGCTAGCCTACAGTAGAAAAAGCTATTTATCTTAAAGTATATATCGAAGCTATTTTGAAATGGAAACAAGGCTATTTGTTGATGATGTCTGTCAATTTGCCTAAGAAAGTGTTGATCCAGTTTGTTCCATAGACCCTGCAGAGATCAGCAATATGCTAAATAGCAACCGCCCTGATGGCTGATACTCTGTCTTTCAGATAGTTGAGAATCAAAGGTTCAAGGTATTTGATGAAAAGGTCGTTGTTTTGAACTTTAACAGCCAAAGCTGATAGATTCTTCATCAGCTCAAGACGAACTCTCCACTTAGTGTCTTCAGAACAAGTCTTCAGACTTGGGTATAAACTGTTGATAGTTTCAACCCCCATAACCTCAATAAACTTAGCTGCAGCTTCAATACCACCTTTGCGAACCTCTTGGTTGTCATCTTTCATAAGCTCTTTTATTAAGGGCTGGACATTTTGATATGCTTGATCTTTTGATATGGATTGGATCATATTTTTCAAAATGCCGCCTACGTTTGCTGGATAAAACAATAAGTACATCGAACAATAGCTAGGTGATCTCTTCCCAAAGCAGTCACTTGTGGAAGCAAATGGCTTATCTTTTAAGGAGATACTATTTTTATAAAGTTACTTAGTGATTTAACTGCTTATATTTTTACATCAATTTCAGGATCTTTCAATAGATTTCCGTAGGTTTGAATCAAGCTTAAATCAGTCACTTCTTTACCAAAGTTCGAGGCTATAGCTGTGAAGTTTTTGGACAAGCAAAGTCTGACCCTCCATGATTTATCATCAGCTGCCTGAATGATCAAGGGCATAATGAAAGTTTTATTTTAATCTCTTGTCAAAATTTTAGAAACTTATTTGAAGCTTTCAGTTGCTAAAACTCTAATTTGATCCTGCTCGTCGGTCGACCTATGCTTCAAAATGCTGATAAGATCGCTTAAAACGTATTATTTTTCATATACCCGACACATGTGTGATATTTTGGTAGCAGTCACTCTTTGAAGCAAAAGCATTTCTTCGTTTGAAATGTCTGAAAATTTACTATGTAAAAAATGAAATACTGTCTAACTTTTTATTTGTTGGGTCCGGCTCTAGGGTATACGTTGCACATGAGGAGAGTGGCTGAGACTCTGCATGTAAAATTAGCCTAATTGGAGGCTAGTCTTATGATCTGGATTAAATAAAAAATACTAGAGGGATGATGTAGTTGTTGATATCGTTGTCTGAATAGAGATCGAGGAGCTTCGAAACGGAATTGACGGCTCTTTATCTGACTACTGTTTAGTCGTGGGCGCAAAGATTTTAAAGGTAGGGTAGGATGAGAGTATGCTGATTGCCTAGCATTGGGCTTCATTACTATACATTTACGCAAGAGTAGCATACTACTAAGTGATTGCAAAGACCACCTCGTCGTCTTCTTTCTTGCAAAGGCCGTCCAGATAGGGCAGCAGAGTATTTTTAATGGCCTAAACGGGCATGAGGGTCGCGACGATAGAGACCTTGTGAATAGTGTTGACCCGGAAAGCAAGGTCGTCAGTGTCGAGTTCTTCTTTAAAGAGCTAAAAGGGGTTAATATTCTAAGCCATTCAAGATTTAATTTTGATAAATTATTATTTAAATCATTTCTAAATGCACCATAAATTGAATACTCACATCATCATTATCATCTTGTAGAACTAGTTGAAATCCAGGCGGCCGTCCCTGTTTTTGTCTCCATAAATTATCATCTCAGCAACCTCCTTTTCAGTGACCTCTTCTCCCAGGCACTACATCACTAACTTCAGTTACTAAAACCCGATAGTTTATCCCTCATCTACAAAATATCCAAACAGTTTGCGACATTCTTACACTGTATATTCGATTTTCTAGTCTTCACGTCTCAGTAGCTCGATAAACTAATCCTGCCGAACCTACCCCTTTTCGTCTATGTTGATCTAGTTCATCAGATCTTAGACTTCCTCAGGATCGATTTCTAGTTAGCAGGCCTTAAACATTTTAATTATTTAGTTTTTTGAGATACTTCCAGAGTTATCCGCATCGTACTACAAAAATATTCGTAAATATTATTGCCTTGTTCTTTTTTTGCTTGTAGACATTTAAATCCAAATTTTAAATTATTATCCAAAAAGTATATTTTCTGAATGTTTTCTCAACTTTAAGTAGAATATGTTCCTCAATCATCAATAAAATTTTGATTAAAAATATCTTTGCATTAGACGCCATGAATATAACTCTTTGAGTATTAATAAATATTCTACAAAGATCAGAACTGACGATTGTTCGAATGAGTTAAATATGGATTTTGAGAATTGGCTGACTGTATTGGCGGATTTTGATAAATATTATTGTTATCATTTACATAGGAATATGTGGTCGGATATTGGTTGTAGACTTGATTTTGGTTGGCATCTCTGACATGGATGGGGTATTGATTACTATAACTGGGCATGTTGTTATTTTGATAGTTTTAAGGCAAATGTCCATAGTTGTAGCCATTCTGATTTTCTTAGATTGCATCATCTTCGCCTCTCATTCGCCTTCTGGCCCTCCCGATCGGACCCTAAGCTTCCTAGAGCCAGGCCTGGATTTTTTTTCTAAAAATGAAAACAAGGAGTCCGAAGAGCACAATCCATGCAAATGCGCTCATAGTATTCAATATATTATAGATCAGAATAATTTCATACTAAATATAAAATAGTATTCTGTTTATCTTTTAAAAGTAAGATATACTATCAAGATTTATTGTTTTATTATGATTTTTTGGGCATGTAATCCATAGGCATGTTCACATGGTTGCCCCAAATAGAAAACATGTTCAAAAATCCATTGTATACTGTAGGTTGTTTAATCATAAAGACTGGTGAGTTCAAGCAGTTCGTGGGACTGGGCGAGTATATAAACGGGGACAGTATAGGATATTCTGTGTAGGGGTTCATATTGTTGTTTTCTTTGATGTAGTTGCCAAAGTTGAATGTCGAACATAAGTTACTTGTACTGTTTATACTAGCTTTTTCTTCCTTTTCTCGCTTCTCTTACAGTTCAATCATAAGTTCATCTTCGTCACTTTTCATTATCCTGTTTCTATTATCTTTTTATTACATTCTATCACTATTTTTTGCATAACCTTCAGTTTTTTAAACTATCTTAAAGTCCTTCAATTATTTTTTCAACTTTTATCTTGAAACTTCAACATCTTGAGATTATTTCTACTCCTAATCAAATTATAGAGGCAGACTATTTAATTATTTTTCAGACTATTCATAATGTTAATCGTTTTTTATATTATTCAGATGCGACAGTAAATTATTAATCAGTTTATGTTATTTTGTTAGAGAAGGATTTCTTTTACGCTGTTGAGATAGCAACGAATTATATCTATTTTTTACAGCATGCTCAGTCCTTTTCAATTACATTGACAGTAGGCACCACTTCTTAAAACCTTTGCTTATATATTCAATCAGTTAAATGTCCTATTATATCGTCCATTTCCCCCTTTTTTAATAGATTTTTACCTATTTTTGGTTGGATCTAAATAATTCAGCCAATGCTAACGGTAATGTTTCCCCTACCTGAATATATATCCATTTGAGCTTGAAAACATTTTGAGGGCAACTAAATTCCATGGAATTTTTTCCTGGTCGTACTAAATTAACTATAATAAACCTATTGCACAAGTTTGTAAAGTTACTGCTATTACTAAGTCTACCATACTTGTTTATTCTTCTTCTTTTTCTCAGTCAGTCTCCGGGCTTAAAACTTTAAAAATACTAAATCTTTAGTATAAAAAATTTATTGTATAGATTTCCATTGGTCTATACCCTAAATAAATGAAGAAATACGAATTCATATATTTTTATTTTTTGAATCCCGCTGAGGGCTATCAGGATCCAATTATAAGCTTTGTATTCGTTTTAAAGCCAACATGATCTCGCCCTGTAATTCAAAGAGCTATTGCTATGCTTATTAAATCGCTACTTTTTTTAGAATTTTTTGTTCAAATTACGCAGCTTAAGAACGGTAAGCTCAAGAGCCATAAGTGTGTTTATTTTATTCTATTTGCAAGAGGAACGCATCAACTATTTCCAGTCACAATTATTCTCTAAAACGTCTAAAAATCCCTCCATCGAAAGTCTAATCAATATTTTATGGTTCTATTTAATTTAATAATAAAACATAGAAAAAAATACTGAATGTAGGGCTTGAATATTTTATTTCAGTCATAAGCATAAATAGATGAGAAAACTTTGATTGCAACAACAAAAACTAGTACTTTATCGATTATCTTTGAAAAAAATGCCTAAAAAGCAAAAGTGATATTATCTTGAATAGTTTTCAATGGAGATTGAGTGTATTATGATTATTTTGTTTGCAACAGTAGAATAATATATTTTACTTGATAATTTGTCTTTAATTCTTCTATGATATTATATAATTTTATAAAAGAAGGAATGCAGAGAGAATTTGTTATATCTATTTTGGCCAGTGATGGCAAGCAGATCAATATGGAAGTCAAACAAAAACATTAAAAACTCTCCAAGAGAAAAGTAAGGACCTGGACTGCTCAGTAGGACAAGAAACTTCTTGAGGCATATGAGGAGTTTCCCAAAAGGTGGGCAGAGATCTCAGCGAAAATGCCAGACCGCAATTAGAACCAGTGTCTTCACAGATACCGAAGGCTGATTCAGCTCGGCTAAAATCACAAGATTTGGTCATATGAAGAGGATTAAACTATTCTCAAGATGCTCAAAAAGTACGGTAAAAACTGGAAATTAATATCTGAAATGCTGGGGACCAAAAACGGAAAGCAAATCCGAGAGAGATTTATAAATAAACTGGATCCAAAAATTAAGAAAGAAGACTGGAGTGAATAATAAGATCGACAAATTTTATAGATGTATAGCAAAATAGGCAGCAAATGGTCTGAAATAAGCAAGCACATTCCTGGCCGTCCGTAGAATAAAATAAAAAATCGTTTCTACTCCTATATCAGTAAGAATTACGACATTAAATTCAAAGAAGTACACAATCAGGACTGCAAATACGAACAAACTAGCTAAAGACAGTAGTACGTCTAAGAAACTAAAATTCCTTTTGAAGACAGCCAACAAAAAGCGATAAATATCCTTTAATAAAATTAAGAGGTCAGAGAGTCTCTGGAAAATTTGATTTCTAAGTTTTAAATACCTTCTATTCATGGGTTCGACTTTGACTTAAAGGCAGAGTCAGAGCAAAGTCATCATCTGCTAGACTCCATGTTCCGAGTCGAAGATTAAAGATATAATCATCATTACAGCAATTACAATAGTATATTGGACCTTCGAAGCCAAGATTTTTTTCCAAAACACGATAAGAATCTATACTAATGATTAATGATGTTTATATTTTGAGATCAAATAATTTTGATGTATAATAAAGCCCGATAAATAAGAAGAAAAAAGTAAATAATCAATAATTTCTCAATCCAATTTACCACCCCAAAGAAGGCAAATTTACTTTCGACCTACCCCTAGCTTTTGCTATCGGTTCGAACATGCCGTAGTTGCTTTATCTAAGTTTAGTAGAATAAGGCTGATTTGATCTGTTTTGGAAAGCTGTTTATTTTTATAGCTTATCAATTGATTTCGGCTTATTGATGAATTACTAAATATGAAAGTTTGTTTACTTTTTTTATGAACTCTGGGAATTCGTGTCTGTCTTTGTATGGAATAGTATCGAACTGTTTTTGTGATTTTGAACTGTTAGATTTCACATAATTATCATCTTTTCTAAGATCTGTATAAAATTTTATTTGATTGAGAGTATGCTTCGAAGGTGATTTTTATATTTTTTTCATGAACATGTGATCGTATTGTCCAGCATTTACAATAAAATTGCTTTATTTAGTCTTAAGTTATTCTCTTAAAGCTGACAAAACAGTTTTTTTATAGAATACTTATGGTGCAGATGGTTCTTTATGTTCGATAGTTTTTGGGATTTGGTTGTCTCTGAGGCCCATAGTCCAGTTAAGATCGTCTTAGTTGATGTAGCTTTTTACAAGGAAGTGTCTGAACTATGTAACGTTTCTTGACATCAAACTTTTTCCAACTTTTTTTCTCTAGATGGAAGCTGTAGTTTCTTTTTATTTCATTATATAGTAAATATTATATACGCAATAAAAGAAGAAGTTTCACGAATATCATAATATCACTTACTATATGACTATTTGATA
>Ga0194115_10005771_pt1 | contig 12739 bp, 4 predicted proteins | sample TA2MahsurfametaG_3_FD_148656 | JGI IMG/M metagenome (GOLD analysis project Ga0194115, IMG submission 148656) | Freshwater microbial communities from Lake Tanganyika, Tanzania - TA2015002 Mahale S4 surface | ecosystem: Environmental > Aquatic > Freshwater > Lake | place: Tanzania: Lake Tanganyika... | reverse complement strand
ACTGAAGGAGAGTGGAAAGACCGTAGTAGAAAGCATAGATATTTAATAATATATAATAAAGAGTTAAAAAAACGATTGACCTGGGAAGAACAATCGTGGTAAAATAGTAAAGTGTGAAGGGAGTGCGAAAAGGGCAACCGAAAGTGGTATGCCCTTTTTTCGTATGATAAATAATCCATAACGGAAACTATAAGCACTAATAAGATGGGTCTCTCCAGACTAGATAACTTCCTTAAAAATGTAAAAGGCGAAATTCTTTATGTTGATCCAAATAATCTGGATTCAACAGATAATGTAGAAAATCAAGGCAACTCACTTGCAAGACCTTTTAAGACAATACAAAGGGCATTGATTGAATCTGCAAGATTTTCATACCAGAGAGGGATTGATAATGATAGGTTTGCAAAAACAACTATCATGGTTTATCCAGGTGAACATCTTGTAGATAATCGTCCTGGTTGGATTCCCATTGCCGCAAACACATATCGTCTGAGAAGCGGTGTAACCTCAGGCAATTTATCTCCTTTCGATAAAACAACAAATTTTGATCTAAGAGACGACGATAATATTCTTTATAAACTTAACTCCATTTATGGTGGAGTCATCGTTCCACGCGGTACTTCGATTGTTGGTATGGATCTTCGTAAAACGAAGTTCATTCCAAGATATGTTCCCGATCCCGAAAATAATCAGATTGAAAGATCTGCAATTTTTAGAGTAACTGGTGGTTGTTATTTTTGGCAGTTTTCTATTTTTGACGGAGATTCAACAGGTATTGTATACAAAGACTATACAACAAATAAGTTTGTTCCCAACTTCTCTCATCACAAACTTACGTGCTTTGAGTATGCTGATGGTGTGAATAATATTGATATTGATGATGATTTTATTTCTGGTTCTGATGGTGAATTCACCAAGACAGACTTGGATATGTATTATGTTAAAATTGGTAGAGTCTACGGCACACTAAGTGGTCGCACTATTTTTCCTGAACAAGTGGGACAACCTCTTGAGATTGAAAAGAAAGTTGATGAATATCGTATTGTTGGATCACAAGGATCACAAGTTGGAATCAGCAGTATTTTTGCTGGAGATAGTGTAGTTTCATCAACAACTATCACTGTTGAGTTACAAAATCAACTTGCCGAGTTAGATGTTGACACTCCCATTCGTATTAATGGAGTGATTCCTACTGGATATGATGGACTACATACAGTTACTGAAGTTATAAGTCCAACTCGTATAAGATACGTTGTTCAAAATTCCCCAACAAATGCAAAACCAAGTTCCATTGATATCGCTGGTTCTACCTTAAACATTGTTGTTGATACAGTAACCTCTGCGTCTCCTTATATCTTTAATGTGTCTTTGCGTTCAGTTTTTGGCATGAATGGTCTTCATGCTGATGGCAATAAGGCAGAAGGATTCAAATCTATGGTGGTAGCACAGTTTACTGGCATTGGATTACAAAAAGATAACAATGCTTTTGTAAAATACAATGCAATAAGTGGTTTATGGGAGGATCAGTTTGTTGCCGGAAATGAAAATCTCTCGTCTGATTCTAGAGCAAGATTTAAACCATCTTATGAAAACTTTCACCTTAAAGCAAGTAATGATGCATATCTTCAATTAGTTTCTATTTTTTCGATTGGATTTGGAAAGCAATATATTTCAGAAAGTGGTGGTGATATCTCTGTTAATAACTCTAACTCAAACTTTGGTGCAGTCGCATTTAACTCTATTGGATATCAAAAAGATGCTTTTGCAAAAGATGATCTAGGTTATATTTCACATATTATTCCCCCAAGAGTAATCGAGGGTGGGGCACTTACTGTTGAGTTTGAAGCTATTGATATTGGCGTAACAACTACGGCTGCTGCAGCAAGTAGTCCTGGTATTGGCACAACTAGTCGTCTTTATCTGTTTAACAGAAAAAATGTTAAAGATGCTCCAAATTCAATAATCGATGGTTACAGAATCGGTGCAAAAACAAATGATACTTTAAAAGTAAATCTATTAATTGCTGGAATCACCACAGATTATTCAGCAAAGATTGTGATGCCAGATACTCAAAGTGATACAATAAAACTGTCTGGAGAAAAGTTATATCGAGTTCAAACATCAAGCGCAGGTATTAGTAGCATTTCTGCGAATATTGTTACTCTTGAAACAGATCATCGTTTTATAAATGGAGAATCAATTCGTGTTATAAGTGATAACGGACACTTACCTGATGGATTAAAATCAAATTTGATTTATAATGTTATAACAACGAGTTCATCAACTCCTTTAAATACAAAACAAATCAAAATTGCACAAACATTGGAGGATGCAATCAACGATAACGCTCTTGTTATTAACTCAAAAGGTGGTCGTTTAAGTGTTATTAGTCGTGTAAGTGACAAAAAAGCAGGAGATACTGGACATCCAATACAGTATGATACCAGTAGAGGTCAATGGTATATTAACGTATCATCTGCATCTACAGAAAACTCTATCTATCCTAAGTTAGTTGGATTTGGCACAACTACATTTGGAGCAGCAACTTCAAGAACTTATATTGAAAGACAAGATGATCCAAGACCGTCTAGAGATACTGTGTATAGAGCTAGATACATTCTTCCAAAAGACTCTTCAACAATAGCAACACCTCCAGCTGAGGGATTCGTTATTCAAGAATCAAACTCAACTCTCCCTGCATCCACAACTGAAATACAAAAATATTTTAGTGGAGCATCTTCAGTTAAAACACTATCAAACTCCACAGAACTTAGAATACCAAGATTTATTGCATCAGCATCTTGGAATAGTGCTGTTGGTATTGTTACAACAGAACTTCCTCATGATTTAAGTGCAGGAAACGTCATTGAAATCAAAAATGTTGTTAGCACAGCAAATACAACAGGCACTGCTAAACGTGGTTTCAACGGAGAGTTTACTGTAACTTCTGTAAGAAGTAGAAAAGAGTTTACCATAACTATTCCAACAACACCAGGCACATTTACAAGTGATACCTCAACTAGAAATACTAGTTTGCCTTTCTTTAGAAGAAAAAAATATAATGGAACATATATCATATATGAATCTAGAGAGGTTCAAGAATATCTGCCACAAAAACAAGATGGCATCTATGATCTCTTGATTATTAGCACAGACAACACTCCTGTTGTAAGTCCGTTTACATCACAACGTTATTCTCAACCTGTTGTTAATCTTTATCCTCAAGTTAATAAAGATAATCCAAAATCAGATCCACAAGCATCAGATTGTTTTGCTTCTTCGGATATTATTGGTGAAGTTGTTATTAATGACCCACAAAACTCAATCAGCGCAGAAACTCTTGGTAAAGGTTTGATTGATCAAGGCGTTGGTATCGGTATTTCTAACATTGTTTCAAATGCAACTGGAGTGGCACACACCATCTCAACTAAAATTGAGCATGGATTCAACAGAGTAACTAAACTCATCGTTTCATCTGCTGGTTCAGGGTATGGGTCTGGAGGCTCAGGAAGAATCTATAACGCTAAACTACAGGGCGGTTCATCTGCAGGAAAAAATGCAACGGCAGTGATCACTGTGAATGCCTCTGGAGCAATCACATCCGCAGAGGTTATGGACGGTGGAAGTTCTTACACTGTTGGTGATTCTCTTAACGTTGTAGGTGTCGCAACCACCGCAGGATTTGTTGTGGGTATTGTAAGTGTGACGAAGATTTACGATAATGTAAATGAAGTTATTTCTCTGCAAGGAATCACTGGATTTAAAAATAAAGAGTACAATCAACTTTATAGGATAACCTCTATTATTGCTGGTGACCCCTATCGAATACTAGTTTCAAGTGCATCTACGATTTCTGCTCCAGATGTGGGATCAAGTGTTGGAGTGGGGACAACAGATGTAGCAACTTCTTTTGTTTATACAGTAGGAAAAGGTATTCTCGTAAATACATTTAGTTATAATCAGATAACAGGTGTTGGTGTTGTCACTTGTAGAGAAGCACATGGACTTTTTGTGGATAACAAAGTTCGTATTGCAGGAGCAACAAATGACTTTTATAACAAACAATATGTGATTAAAACAGTTGGAACCACAACTTCATTTACAATTGATATTGGTATTGGCACCATTTCGTATCCAACATCTGGAACAATATACGCATTACCCACAGGATTCACTGCTCAAGGAGGTAATATAACATATGATGTTGAAAATACCGCAGGAAGAATGGTGGCAGTGTATGCTGGTATTACCACAACATTACTCAGTTTAGGTGGAAGTGGCGCTACTGCATTAACAACAGATCAAATTGAAATCAAAACTGATTATCTTGATATTAATATTGGAGATTATCTACAAATTGATGAAGAGATTATGAGAGTTAAAGAAACTGTTACAAGTGATATTATTAAGGTATTCCGTGGTGTTATGGGAACTAAAAGAGCAAATCATGCTACTGGTGCTGTTGTTAAAAGGATTTCTCCAAAACAAATTGAAATTAGGAGAAACTCTTTTATACGTGCATCAGGACATAGTTTTGAGTATGTTGGATATGGACCAGGAAACTACTCAGTTGGACTTCCACGAAGACAAGACAGAACTCTTTCTACGCAAGAAAGATTTTTATCTCAGGCATCTAGAGAGGACGGAGGAGTTGTTGTTTACACGGGTGTGAATGATGTTGGTGAGTTCTACATTGGTAACAAAAGAGTCAGTTCGGCAACAGGAAAAGAGACAACTTTTGATGTTCCCATTGTTACTGTCACAGGTGAAGACGCAGGAGTGAATAAGAATATTGGAATTAATATTTTAACTCCATCCGAAGCAACAATTGCAAAAGGCATTCGTGTCGAAGGTGGTGCTGACCAATCTGCAACTTCTAGATTTGATGGTCCAGTTGTGTTTAATAACAAGATTACATCAAACTCCGTAAAAGGTATTGAAGCGCAATCAATCTTTATTCAAGGTGATGGTACAGTTTCTAAAAAACATACTGTTGGAATCTCAACTCCATCTACTGCGGGAAATCCTGGCGATATCGTATATAATGCAAATCCAGCAAATGGAGGAACAGTGGGTTGGATTTACACTATTAATAATGAATGGAAGACCTTCGGAAACATTAGTAGTTGATGTAGTCTTCAATCTAAATACTTATAAATAATCCAGAGCAAAGTCCCTTTTAAAAGGCAAAGTAGCAAAATGTCAGTATTACAAGTAGATACTATCAGAGATAGAAGTGGTAATGGATCACCAACTCTTGATAAAGGTGTAGTTGTTTCAGGTGCTTCTACATTAGGGTTTGTAAGAGTTATTCCTGGTGCTCATGGTTCCGGTGGTATTATCACTTCAACCTCAGGTATTGTGACTTTCTTTGGTGATGCTCAGTACATGTCCAATGTAGGACTTGCAGTTACTTTTATTGATAACAATGTCACAATTGCTGGAACCATTACAGTTTCCGAACTAGTTTTAACCGGAGGTGGAGGAGTTGGTGGTGGTGCTGCTGGAATCGGAGCATCAACAATTAACATCACTGGAGTTTCAACCGTAGGTGGAGTCAAAATCAACTCTGGTATTATAACTGCTGGACCTGGTGTTACGACGGTTAGATTCTTTGGTGATGGTGGTGGTTTAACAAGATTGATGGCAGAACATCTTTTAGTTCATCAAAGACCTGCAACAGGTCGATGGTCCCTTGGATATAATATTACTCAGATTGCACTTACCAACAACCCAGACACTCAAACTGGTACATTTCCTGTCACCGCTAGATCTGGAATTGTAACAGTTTCATATGGATTGTCTGGACAACCACCTTTATCTATCTGATAATCATTAAATCCTAAATAAAGTTAATACTTAACGAGGGGATATTGAACCTCAGGAGTGCTAATGGCTGTCAACAAGAACTTTGTAGTTAAGCACGGTTTAGAAGTAAAGACCGATCTTATCTATGCTGACGCCCAGTTATCAAGAGTTGGTATTGGAACCACTCTTGCATTCCACAAACTTCATGTAAATGGTTCTACTAAGTTAGATGGCACTCTCCAAGTTGTTGGAGTTACCTCGTTAGGCACAAACACAAAGATTATTAACGGCACCTTAGAAGCAGGAAATACAGGTGTCGGAACTTATGCTCAGTTTTTAATCTCTACTGGTGCTGGTATTGCATGGACGACTGCACCAACTCTTAGAAAACAACAGTTATTTACTGCATTAGAGGGACAAAAACAGTTTAATTTTGCTCACACTCTTGGATTTCTTGATGTATTTTTGAATGGTGTCAAGTTAACCACCACAGAATACACAGAAACATCGGCATTTGTAACTTTACTCAATGGTGCAACCGCTGGAGATACTGTTGAACTTATTGGTTACTATCTGTATGATAATATTGGTGCTGCAAATACCACTGGTATCCAAGGCATTACGGTTCTTGAAGAAAATACAATCACAGGATCTCCTTCGAACGTTACATCCATTAACTTTGTTGGTGCTCATGTAACTGCTGCAGGAACTGGTGCTGGTGTCACTGTTTCGTTTTTAGGTGCTGGTGTAGGAATTGGATCATCTGGCACTCAGATTGGTTATGGATTTACCAATCTCAACTTTATAGGTGTTGGAAACACGTTCAAAGTTAACGGACAATCTATTGATATTTCAATCAATAGTGGTGCTGAAAACTTCTGGATGAAAAATCTAGATCACTCTTCGGGTATTGTTACAACAAGTAGAGTTGGTATTGGTTCAACTCTACCGATTACTGCGGAGGGTTTAGATACTAGAGGAGTTGTTAAGACAGATTCATTATTTGCAACCAAAAAAACATTAGATAAAAATGTTGAAACCTTTGCTGGTTACAACATGTTCGCAGCAGGATCACTTGCCATTGGTGCTGGTAAGTCAATCACTGTTGTTGATGACGCAACTTTAACTATTCTTGATGTTATTCAAACTCCTGTCAACGCAACTCTTGGTATTTTTAGAAATGGTACAAATATTGGTTATGGAATCACCAGAGTCAATTTCACTGGTTCAAATAACTTTGTAACTAGCGCATCTGCGACTGATGTAGACATTAAGATTGATAGTGGAGTTGGAATCTATTCTGGTGGTCAACCAGTTGCGTTTGGTATTACTGCACTTAACTTTGTGGGTGCTGCAAATACTTTTGGCGTTGATGGTGGTCAAATTAATATTTCTATCAACAGTGGATCCGGTGGTAAGTTTGCAGACAATCCAACTGGTATTCACACCATATCTAGAGTTGGCATCGGATCTACTCTTCCAAACACAGGTGCAGCTCTTGACGTTAATGGTGTTATTAAAACACATACATTTTTTGCTAATAAAGCAGTCGTTGACCAAGATGTAACCACGATTGCTGGTTATAATATGTTTGGTGCTGGACCAATCACAGTTGCAACTGGAAAGATTATTAGTGTCATTGATGATTCTACCTTATCAGTTCTCGATGCATATGCCATACCTGGTGGATCTCGTTGGGCAAGTAACTCCACTGGTATTCATACATCAAGAAACGTTGGTGTTGGAACTAGCACTGTTAATGGGGCAGCAGATCCCAATAATACATTTGTTTTAAATGCTGGCATTGTTACTGCCAACTATTACTATGGTGATGGCAGTTTCCTACGAAACACTAGCATCTTTGCAAGCAACTCTACTGGTATTCATACATCAAGAAACGTTGGTATTGGAACCAGTACTGTTGATGGAGCAGCAGATCCCAATAATACATTTGTTTTAAATGCTGGTATTGTTACTGCCAACTATTACTATGGTGATGGTAGATTTTTACGAAATGTTGGAGTCGCAGTATCCACTGCAGCCCCTTCAAGTCCTGCCAATGGCAACATGTGGTGGAATGAGGTATTGGGTCGTGGATTTATTTACTATGGTGCTGCAAATGCATGGGTTGATTTTTCACCAAGTGGAGGCGGTGGTGGAGGAACAATATCGGTAACTAGCATTGGTGGAACTGGTGATGGGTTCTTTAGTAATAAACAAACAAACACAGGCATTCACACAACGTCTCTTTATGTTGGTATCGGAACTACAAATCCAAGATTCCAACTAGAGGTTGGACCTGTTGGTGCGGCAGGAACTTCGCTATGGGTAAATGGAAACGCAAGAGTTACAGGTATTTTAACAGTTGGATCTTCATCTATTGTTTTAGATGGTGTATCTGATGAAATCAGACTAGGATCTGGAGTTGTCATTCGTTCGAGTGGTCTTAGTTCTGTTACGACATTAAATGTTTCTGGTATTACAACTCTTGGTATAGTTACTGCAGGAAATATCTATTCTACTGGCATCATTACCGCATCTTCATTTAGTGGTAATGCCACTAGTGCAACAACAGCAACTTATGCAGTAACTGCTGGCATTGCTACTTATGCCAGTACCACTGGTGTTGCAACGGTTGCTCAAGGACTGACAGGAACTCCAGACATAACAGTTGGTAAAATAACTGCAGGAGTTACTAGTAGTATTATACCTTTCTTGTGGAGCACTTACGCAAGTCTACCGTCGTATTCAACTTACCATGGTGCTGTAGCTCATGCACATGATACGGGAAAGTTATATTATGCTCACACTCGTTGGGTAGAGTTAGTTAATACTGAATCTGATGGAACTGTAGGTACAGGCACTGAAAATTATAATGTGGGTGTGATTACTGCCACATCTTTTGTTGGAAATCTTACTGGGACGGCAACGACAGCAGCGACTGTTAATATTACTAATACTAATGGTTTAACCACAGTTTATTATCCGACATTTGTTGAGGATAGAACTGACGGTCAAATTGTTAGAGCAGATGTTGATCTAACTTATAGAACAGATACTAATCTATTAACCGTACCTAAACTCAGTTCAGCACAAATAATTGTGTCTGGCATTATCACAGCATCTTCATTCTCTGGATCTGGTATAGGTCTCACAGGCATTCCTGCTGGGCAACTTACAGGAGCACTTCCTGCTCTTGATGGATCATTACTTACAGGAGTTGTTGCTGCTGGCAGTGGTGTCATTATTACAGATGATGACACTTTGGTTGGAACAGCTGGTACAATAAACTTTGGTGCGAACTTAAGTGTATCGCCCGTTTCTGCTGGAGTTGTAACAGTAACTGCATCTAGTAGCGGATCATCTCAGTTTACTACAACAAATGCCGGTATTCATACACTCTCAAGTGTTGGCATTGGAACAACAAATCCGACTAGTGCTCTGACTGTAGTTGGTAGTGGAACATCAACATCACAACTTTTTGTAACTGGTGTTTCTACATTTGCTGGGATTACCACAGTCACTGGAACAACATTATTTGTAAATCAGTTAGGTGTTTCTGGAATCTCCACTCTCTCCAGTGCGATTGTTGGGTCTGCGGTTACGATTACCTCTGCTGGTATCGTTGCTGGACTTTCAACTGTAAACTACATTAATGCAACACACGTAAATACTTCTGGTGTCACCACAACGGCAACATTAAATGTTGGAACTGGTGGAACCACAATCATCACAACTTCTAGTGGTTCTGTGGGTGTGGGAACCACAAATCCAGTTACTAAACTTCAAATTGATAGATTTGGAGTTCAAACTGGATTTGGAACTTTTGCAGCAACTGCAGGTGTTACCACTTTTATTGATTCATTCACTATCTCTTCAACCGATTTCAAAACCGCTGAGTATACAGTTCATTTACAAAGCGCATCAAGTATTCAAACTCAAAAAGTTCTTGTGATGCAAAATGAAAGCACAGCATATTCACAAGAGTGGGCAGTGATGTCACACCCTGATCTTCTTGTTTCGATTGGAGCTACTGTTACCTCTGGTTCTGTTAGATTGAATGTAACTCCAGAAACAGGAGTTACTGGTATTATAACCTATAGATTTACCAGAAATACAATGCTTTAGTATGAAATCACAACCAACTCCTGATTCTAATTTTTCTAGACAGATTCATCCTTGTAGTTATGCAAGTGATGAAGCACAACCATATGAAATATGTGTGCATTCACCAGATGATTGGCAATACATACATGAAATTTTAATGCAAGATGGAACATTAGAAAATAATATTCCATCCAGATCATGTGAATGTCTTTCAAATAAAGAATGCTCACCGACAAGAAGTGTTTATATGTTATCTGATGATGAAGTAGCAGAACTTATCAATCATGATAAAATCGAATGGGTAACTAAGGCATCATTATATAATCAGGATGTTATAGAACAAAGAAAGTTAGATAAGGATTTATTTCCACATTCATTTTCAAATCGATTTAAATCAAATAAAGAAGCAGTTAGAATTGATACTAATACAACATTATCAACGACAAATCTAAACTATACTCAATGGGGTCTTCTAAGAGGACAACAAAAGTTAAATGCATTTGTAGGTGTTGGAACCACGTCACTGTCATCTGATCTTCAGTTTACTCTTACAGGAAAGCATGTGGATGTTGTGATCATGGACACTGGAGTTCGTTGGGATCACCCAGAGTTTCTTGGTATTGGATACACATCAGTTCCAACTGGAGTTTCAACAGCATCTGTAAGTAGAGTGAGAGATGTTCTGATTCATGGTGCATCCGAATATGGTATTAACTGGGCAGCACAGGGATTAGTTGCACCAGGAACAGGAGCGTTAGTAAACTATAATATTGCTAATGCGTTACAATCCTCAACTTTTAATGGTTCTTGGCATGGGTCTCATGTCGCTGGAACTGCAGCAGGAAATAACTTTGGCGCTGCATTTGAAGCGAATATTTGGAGTATTGCCTGTATTGATAGAGAGGACATTGGATTTACAGATCCATCTGATGGATTTGATTATATTAAGGTATGGCATAAAAATAAACCGATTAATCCACAAACTGGTAGAAGGAATCCAACGATTGTCAATGGAAGTTGGGGATTTGTTGAGTTAGTTCGATGGAGTGGAGGTGCAACATATAATGTTTCATTCAGAGGGACAACATATTCTTCAGTGAATGTTGAAGCAAGTTCAACATTCTTACCTGCGGTTTATTGGATGCAAAGTGCAACTTATGGATCAATTTCATATTATGTTTTTACTTCTTCTTTTGCAACCTCGCAAGCAAAAGCAAATGAAATCTTTAATGATCCAGATTGTAAAGACATTATATTTGTATTTGCCGCTGGAAATTCTGGCACTGGAAATGGAAAACAAGATATAACCACAGGATTTGATTACAATAATACATTCTCTAGTGCAACATACGTTCTTGGATCTGGTGGAGTATTTGATCAAGGATTAGGTGCAAGTTCTTTGCATTATAATCGTCCTGGAACTCCTAGTATCACACACTTTGGGCAACCTGATGCTCCGATTATTGTGGGAGCACTTGATTCTAGTATTGACACGACTGCTGGATTTTCTTCTGAGAGAAAAGCATCTTTTAGTAACACTGGACCTGCGATTGATGTTTGGGCAGGAGGAAAAGCTATTCTGAGTCCATGGTCTTCTGGTTTCAAAGATCCAAGGAATAGAAATTTTCATAATCAATATCTTGCCGGAACTAGCATGGCAACTCCAAACGTAAGTGGAGTTCTTGCATTATATCTACAATCGTATCCATCTGCAGATAGAGTTGCTGTAAGACGATGGATTGAAACTCATGGAACAGTTGGAGTTGGAAATTATTTACGAGACACTTATAATCATGCTCCTCAGGGGCAATCAGTTGGAGCAGGAACTTCGGTTGATTATTGGAAAAATCCGTTTGAACTTCGTGGAGCAGCACATAATGTTTTATACAATCCATTTGCAACCAATCTTCAACCAAATATTTCAGGAAGTCTCTCCATCACTGGTGACATCATCATCAAACAACTATAAATACCTCTAAAAAGATCAATGGCAGATAAAAATTTTGGTGTAAGGCAAATAGATCTTGTGAGCACTTCTGGTGCCACTAATATTGAGTCTCCCAACACAATTAACCTAAAATCCACTCAAGTCGCTGTCAGCACAGACTTGAGTATTGGTGGTAATATTGTTTCTCATGTAAGAGTTGGATCTGGATTTTCTGTTGGCATTGGGACAACTTTACCAAAAAGTGCTCTAGAAGTAACTGGAACTGCGAGAGCAACTGCGTTTGTGGGTGATGGTTCTGGACTCACTGGTGTTGTTGGATCTGGTTCTGGTGTTATTGTAAGAGATAGTGGAACACTAGTTGGAACTGCAGGATCTATTGATTTTGGGGATAATCTAACAGTATCAACAATTTCTGCTGGTATTGTAACTGTAACAGCGTCTAGTGGTGGCAGTGGTAGTGTTGCAGGCATTGATACCACAGGAACTTCTATTTTTAATCAGTTAAATGTTTCTGGAGTTTCTACCTTTGCTGGTATCACGACAGTCACTGGGACAACGTTATTTGCTAAACAACTTAATGTTTCTGGTGTTTCAACTTTTGCTGGCATCACAACCGTCACTGGAACAACATTATTTTCAAAACAACTGAATATTTCTGGTGTTGTAACAGCATCCTCATTTATTGGTGATGGATCTGGACTCACCGGTGTTGTTGGATCTGGTTCTGGTATTGTGGTTAAGGACGGTGCAACAACTGTTGGAACTGCAGGAACCATAGACTTTGGAGATAATCTAACAGTATCTGCCATTTCTGCTGGTATTGTGACTGTAACAGCGTCTAGTAGCATTGCAGGCATTGATACCACAGGGACTTCT
>Ga0194115_10005770_pt1 | contig 12740 bp, 15 predicted proteins | sample TA2MahsurfametaG_3_FD_148656 | JGI IMG/M metagenome (GOLD analysis project Ga0194115, IMG submission 148656) | Freshwater microbial communities from Lake Tanganyika, Tanzania - TA2015002 Mahale S4 surface | ecosystem: Environmental > Aquatic > Freshwater > Lake | place: Tanzania: Lake... | reverse complement strand
TGTCCAGCCCCGTCTGCAAGATGAAAACAAGAGTCAACAATCATGCAGCGGCGATGAAATGCGTCATTGAGGTGACATTCCCTTGTCGCTTCCTGCAACTTTTCAAAATTTAGGATTATCTCGGAAGCAATGCGGAAATTGAAATAACTTTGTAAGCAGAGAAAGTTCTTGATAGTCCCACGAAGGTCGTGTTTTCCATAGAATAGGTAGATTGTTGTCTTCCTCTTTCTTCGTTGGATGGAATAATGATCGTGCGAAACATAACATATCAAAACGTCCACAGGATTCAACGGAGAAATTAGTTAGACTCGGATCATGCATGGGAATCGCGGAATTTGAAGTCGTGCGTGCTCGGTTTCGTTTGTTCACATGAAACATGAATCGTTCAATCGTGCGGTTCCAGAAACCACCTGTGCAAGGAACGTGTCGAATCTCAGGGGTCTAATCTAGGAATCGTCGAATCTCCAAGGCGAAAATAGGACGATTCCTTACCCCCCCAGCTGGCACTGACGTGTCAAGAACCAGAATTCTTTTGCACGTTCCCCATGCCGGGACTCTCACTTTTTCGATTCTCGTCGCGTTTGTTCCTTTGGCGAAGATTCAGGTTAAGGTGACAAGAGGACGTCAATACCATCCTCTAAAAAACAAAACTCACCGTCAACACATACATACATCCACGGACGAGAAAGACACATTATGATAGACAACATGGACAACGACGAAAATTTGGGATATGACCTCACAACAACAACCTCAGATTCAACACGTTATACTGCAAATGTGCATCGAAGCGCCGACTACGATCAAGAACGAACGACTCCTGCAACTGTAGACCTTTCAAGTAAACTGGTGGGCGACGTTGTCATTGCTTCCGGTGTGACATTCGTGATCGCCCCCTTTTTGGCGGTTGTGGACAAGGCAATTGTAGAATCTGCGAATGGGAGTAAATCTCTTCTGAAATCAGGACTTGATTCTATCAAAGGCATGGTTCGTCATCCGGTCGAGTATGTGAAGAGTCCAACCTTTTTACTTATGTGGGGAGTCTACGCTGCGACGTATGGGACTGCAAACTCCCTAAAGACTATCACGGAACACTATGAAAGCAGGAATTCTACCACAACGGTCGATCGGCCGGAGAGCAACCCCACAATGTCTGATTTTTCAAAGATGACAGTCTTTGTTGGGACAACGTTTGCGAATTCGAGTTCGGCATTAATGAAGGATCAGGCCTATGCAAAGATGTTTGGATCAAACTCGGCAGCCTTGACAGTTCCCCGCCTATCCTATGCGTGCTGGATAGCACGAGATTTTTCTGTGATTGGTTCATCATTTATCCTACCCGATATCGTGTCCGGCTACGTCGCTCGAACATGGGGTATGGAGGAACGAAGTGCGAAGAGCGTTAGTCAGCTAGCGCTCCCTGTAGTTACTCAATTCATCGCAGCGCCCTTGCATTATTTGGGCCTTGACCTCTACAATCGGAATCTGAATGAAAAATCCTGGAAAGATGCAGTGATTGATCGAAGCAGAACCGTGTATCGGGGTTTTGTACCGGTGGTCATCGCGCGTATTGCCAGGATTATTCCAGGCTACAGTATAGGGGGTGTTCTAAATACGAACTTACGGGATGGGTGGAGGGAGCATCTTGTGGCGCGGGATAGCGTTCAAGGGTCCTCTACCCTAAAGGCCGCCGCGGAAGGCTCACGGAGAGTCCTACCCTCTCCCATAAGAGGCGGCAACACAATTTTGGTTTCTCTAAAGCAATAGAAATAGATCCATCTTATTTGTTCACATCCCACATTTTTTCCGGCTAGAGCAAGGACCATTTCGTAACTGACAACCGGAAGGTGGAAGGTATCGTTTCGTTTGCTACGATCACGGGTGCGTCTGGAGTTCGGTATGGAACAACAGAAATTCTGGAATGATTTCTGTTCCACCAAAAAGGGGGGGTTCGTGCCCTTGAATCCTTTCGCGCCATTATATGGCGCCTCCTTTTCTCTTTCTTCTTTTCCCCCGAATCATCCCCTAGGATCGATGGTGATGTGACTCGGAGTACCATCAGTGATAAGCCCCACGGACATAGATGACGAAAAATCTGTCTGCACCCGAAATTATATATGCCTGATTAGCCCGTCGATACGTACATGATGAATATCGTGCCGCTGGTTCCAGAACTCGACTCTCAAGATCAACGACACTACTGCTTCATTGCCTTCCGGTAATCTGGTGCTACAATCTTCGGCGCCAGAAGTTCTTCCAATTAAGACTCGTCTTCGTTCGGATAGTCAACAGAGAAAACACATGGCTTCTACCACCACCACCAATCTTCCTTCTGCGAAACATTTGAAGGGTCGGTTGCTCGTACCGGGGACGTCAAATCCTGAAGATGACAACGACGACCGCCTGTACCCGTTATTGGTGTCTAACGTCTCTTTGAGTTTTTGGGGTGGAGTCGATGAAACGACGGGAATAGTTATTGATGCGACTCATCCCTTACATGGTCAATCCGTCGAGGGGACTATCCTGTGCATGCCGTCAGGTCGGGGATCATCGACTGCGTCTCAAGTCTTGCTGGAACTTATATTGAATGGTAAGGCACCGAAGGCATTAATCTTGCGTGATCGAGACGGTCAAATTGCAGTTGGGGCCTTAGCTGCCAAGTCAGTCTTCCCCGAAGCGACTGTATTGGATATTATTCAAGTGGAGCAGTTCGATTCGTTGTTGCATGCCGATGCTAACCGCTCGTTCGGGAAGGTCATGGCCGACGGATCCTTAGTATTTGGTCCGGAGGCTTCAGAGGTGAAGGAGCTTGCGTACCAAATCGGACAAAGCAATGGGGGAACTTCTCGTCAAGCTCCGCCCCCTATTGTGTGGAATGAGGAAGAGCAGGCCATGATGGACAATGCCTCGACAGAGGCCGAACGTCGAGCTGTTGACTGTATTATTGCCTACGGACGTATCTTAACGGATAATCCGACCTATGTCGACGTTGAAAATGCACACATTGATGGTTGCACCTATATTGGTCCAGGTGGACTTCGATTCGCCGAACGCCTCGTGGAGGATGGAGGAATTGTAAAGATGCCGACCACACTGAATGCGGTCTCGACAGACCTTCGATACTGGGACCGACTTGGGATCATCCCGACAGAATCTCAACAGGCATCGATCAGGTTGGCAAAAGCCTATGTGGCACTAGGATGCTCTGAACGCTCATTTACATGTGCACCCTATCTTTTGGAGGGGCCGCCGAAGTTGAACCAACAAATTGTATGGGGAGAATCCAACGCTGTAGTATTTGCCAATTCGGTCCTAGGTGCTAGGACCGAAAAATACGCCGACTATTTGGATATTTGCTGTGCTATCGTCGGGAAAGTCCCGGCTTTGGGCGTCCACCTAACCGAGATGAGGAAACCCAAAGTGGTTCTTGACGCAAGTGGTGTTGATTTTTCTACAGAGGACCCCGATACCTTTGCCCTACTGTTTCCGGTTCTGGGACATGTTTGCGGGACTCTCTCAGACGGAGAACTTCCCATTCTTGTTGGTTTGGAGCACCTTGCAGAAGTCATCACGAGGGATCACTTGAAAGCCTTTTGTGCAGCCTATGGTACCACAGGAACTTCTCCCCTCATTCATGTCGCTGGGATCACACCCGAAGCAATCGACGCTCAGAAAATGATTGAAGCGTGCGACCGAACTGTCCCAGTCACTTGTGAAGCCCTCGAGAATACCTATCGTCTACTTGATCAGGAATCTCAACATAGGGATGAGAGCATCCAGTGGGTGGCACTCGGAAATCCTCACATGTCTGTTTCCGAATGTGATGACCTCCTTTCCTTGATCAACTCTCTACCCCCATCGACAGCCAAGAACAAAGACGTTGAAATGATTGCTTGTATGTCTCGTGTAGTGTTCGAGCAATCGACAGCTGTTCAAGCAATCCTAGATTTCGGTGTTAAAATCGTACAGGACACGTGCTGGTGCATGCTGCTGCATCCTCCAATGATTCCTACTGATCCCAACTCTCGAATCTTGACAAATAGTGGGAAATATGCACACTACGGTCCAGGGCTGACGGGTCGGAAGTTTCGTCTTGGTACCATGGCTGAGTGCGTGGATGCTGCCGTTACCGGAAGACTTCAGCGCCGTGAGCCTTCTAAATTCCCTTGGATGTCGCAGAATCGTGCTTTTTCGACGTGGAACACGGCTGCTCATTCTAATCACACCCGATTCAATCATAAACCGCTCATACGATTCGCCAGATATCTATTTAAATGATAGAGGTGAAGACTCAAAGGACTAATGGTAATCATTTACCTGAGAACTATCGCAGTAAATTTCTTCCAAAGATATGCAGCAACGTGGTCACCCTCGTACGATAGCTCTATGTTCCGTAGCGTCTGATAGGTATGCAACAGCCGGCAAAGGGCATAGTTGCTCACACCATCTGGATTTTCCCCATTTATAGAACCTTCAGCCGGTTGTAGATGCACCCAAATCTCACAAGCAAACAATATGATGAAGGGAATGAGAAACTTGATCATGAGCGATGAAAAAGAGCGGCCGGCATGCGTCGTGACTATATCTCGTGTCCCTGAACTGTTCAAAATGCGATCGGAATGCTGTGGACGAGAAACCTCGACCAGCGTCTTCTGAAGACGCATAACCTCCTGATTCGCATCGACAACTTCTCTACATAGATGCTCACACTGCCTGGCATGCACGTCACTGATTTCAACGATTCGTTTTTCATAGCCTGCAACGATTAAGTTGTACCTGTCCACAATCGCTCGAGTCTCTAGATCGACATGCCGTTGCAAGGATTCTCTGACTTCCGAGCTCGCTTTCTTGTGTAGTATCAGACGCTGCTCCAGCAATTCGTTTTCCGCTACAGCGCTTCGAAGCTCTTCTCTTGTCTATAGGCGAAGAGAATGAACGTGAGATCTTCCCGTGAGGAATACGTCGGGACTAGCCACCTAGAACGAAACCTACCTCATCCAGTTCCGAAGCAAGCCTGATTGCCTTATCCTTACGTTTCTTCAATTCCTTTGCCAGCTTGATGAGACTCTTTTCACGCGACTGTCTTCGCTTTATTTCAATTGCCAAGGCTCTGTCCGTCTCGCGAAGTTCCTTGTATAACGTCCGTACAACTTCCAACAATTCGTCGCGATCCATATCTTCTGTGCCGAAATTACTGATATGGCTTTGTACGGAATAGTCATCGGCACCCACTCCACCGATGAAATACTTTTGAGAATCCAAGGTTCCCGTTGACGATTCTCCCAATGAAGAAGAACACGAGAAATTCATGCGATCTACGAAGGAATCGTTTGTCCCCGAGAGATCGCCGTTGCTAGAGGTTCGGCGGGGGCCGCTCGGCCCCCGTTTCGTTTCGACGAGAGTCGTCCCAGACGGTCCTTCATCGTGAAAGCTTTCCTCGACGTGTGTCAGCTCATGTACTCCCGAATCTGGTGAAACAGCCACAGGTGTAGCGCGAACTACGTCACCCACGGTGGGACTTGTTCTTGGCTGTCTTTGTTTCATATTCAAAGCGAACGTGATCTCGGCCATCACTTCATCCTGGATCTCTCGTGGATCTTCCCTCAAAGGCATGATGTTGTTGTTGAGGGTTTGAACTACACTCTGAAAAAACCGTGCCACACCGTCGGCCTCTATAAAGGGCTTCTTCAATCTTCGGGTGCAAGTAAGAACACGCACCCATTTTGTCGGATGGTAAATAGCACAGTCAGTGAAGCGTGATGTTTCAGCCTCAGTCCGTTGGGTAGATCGTGTCACACAAATCGAGTCGTGCTATTCTGGTTGGACAGCGGGTGTCGTACCAGACACGCGTGGCAAGCCACCTGTCATCCTCGATAACGAGAGCGCGCCAGTCTAGCTCGTCACGAACCCGGAGACCGTGAAATCGAGCCATAGAAGTGCTACTGTGACGGTGCAAGTACTGTACTCTAGGAGGGCGATTGATTTGTTATTTTTCCATCGATCACCACAAATTATCTTCGCAATTCGCATAAATTGGTAAACTAGGGAGGATACGCTACATACTTCCGTTTAACGTTGGGAGGAAACTACGGCTTATCAGCTACCTAGTCGGAAGGTTCGAAAGCGCCATGCCCCCTAACAATTGCCTCTACAGCGTCCATGAACCTGTCAACGTTTTCTTCGAAGGCATCATGGCCTAGACCTTCGAGTTCGATAAGGGGGACTTGACCAGGTTGGAAGTTGGCCAAAAACCGTTTCGTTGTACTCGGGGGGATGACTCGATCCTTTGTGCCAACAATAACAGCTACCGTCGTATTCGGTAAATTCAACACCTGATGTAACAGAGCTATGTCATCTAGTCGTCGCTGTGCACTGGCAAACTTGAGAAGACCACGTTCCCATCCTTTCCCAATCGAAGGCCACTGATAGCGAAGTACGTCGCTGTCCTTTAGGATATTGGGGTCACCCCAGGCCAACCGCAGACCGGATCTCCAAAAGTTCTCGAGCCTACAAAAAATTTTATGGGAGAAATGATGAGTCCCATTCGGCAAAATCCACCAAATAAAATAAACAGTAGCGCCTTACCCAACAAGTCTCCGAAGGACGTAACCGCTAATCGGAAAAAGCAAAAATCGAGCCAGGAGGGATGAAATCTTGATCTTCATTCGTTGCAATCGCGATAGCAAGGCGTCGGTGTCTGGCTGCGCGGGGAGTCTACTCATTTGCCCCAGACCTGGGGACGACAAGATAATCACCTTCGACAGGTTCAAAGGCAGCTTCAGAGCCATTTTCAACACACCGATAGCTCCCAAGGAATGCCCCAAAAGCGCCACTGATTGAAATGGCTGGCCATCAACATAAGTTTCTTTCTCAAATATCGATTGGCTAATTCCCGCAGAAGCGTCTGTAGTGTACCATTCAAGCTCGTCCGGCCTGTCAGTAAAACCGAATCCAACCATGTCGTGGCCTAAACCACAACGTGCGCCAAGACGATTGACGAGGGAAGGCAGGGCTGGAAGCCATGACAAAGAAGATGCACCAAATCCATGATGGACATAAACGGCGCCATACGGACCAGCTCTGGTCTGATCTTTCGAAGAATATTTCAGATAATGAACACCCACATCCCTCGCAGCTCCGCTTTGATCGACTACCTTAATTTTTTCGTACTTGGAAAGGGCTGATGGTAAGTAGAATCTGTCGGATAGGTCACTCGTAGAAATACGAGACGGAGGGAGGAAGATGTCTTGGAGTGGCATGTAGAGAATCAACGAAATGAAAGCTGACTGTGAAGTTCCCGGTTCGTGAGTATACCATCGACAAAAACCAAAAGCAAAGTCAAACTTTGAACAATCAATAAACTAACTCTAACTGCAAACTCACTTTCACAACAAATGAAAACAGTTGTCCGGGCGAAGCTGGCTCTCTCCAGCCTCTTAAAATTGCTAAAGGCTGCAAAAACGTCAAGTTCTTCCACGTGGATATGGCCGAGATCCAAATGGATAGAAGATAGATCGCTGCTTGACTGATTATGGGAAGTGGCCGATACGTCGAATATAACTGGTCAGGGATCCTATAGACGAGAGGCTCCTCTGGGTGTCCCTTCGGAGTATCTCCTTCAGCATCGATACCCACGGCATCGTAAACCACCCCAAGTTGAGAGACGATCGGCGTCCCGCTGTTAGGTCCCATCGTCGTCTTTTTCCCCGATAACAAGGCAATATTGTTGTTGTTCAGCCCCGCCTTGGATGTTTCGCTTAAGGGCACGATCGACCGCATCAGCAGAATAGAATCCAGCAAAGTCAGCGTGGGTCGAGTGCTGGTGTCCTTCTCTTAAATTTGGGTTATTACAGAACTCGCACATGCAGTTGTGTTCCCTTCTTGTTGCAATAAATTACCTCTTTGTTCACCAGAATGAGAGGTAACCATACTGCCCGCAAGCGACGAGAAACGAGTGGCGAAAGAGCATGAGAAAGTCGCTGGTTGGTGTTGGCTGGTGTGCTCTTCTATATACATACGTATGATGTATATCAGCCTACGCAACTGTGTTCATACATACGATACCGACTGAACCGTTCGACCTCGAGCACGACTCTTGCTGTGTGAGAGATATCGTTCCGACAATCGCTTTCCGGCGTGGTCTCTTTGACTTGAAATGAAGCCAGTTCCAAATCACTTTCACTGTCAGATATTCTTTCCCATTTCCACAGTCATGGGTGATTTCATTTCGTCAGCATCGGATTGTAAAGTTTGTTACTGTATCGAATGCAGGTTTTTTCAATGTTTGGGTTTTGTCATCGGTCAGTGTCAAATGCTCGCTTCCCGCAAAAGGCCTTCTCTTGACGAGGCAGGCTCAAGTGCGGCCCCGCCCGTTAAATATAGCTACTATGGGTAAGCTTGAGAAAGGCTATTTGGTAGTCACGTTTACACTTATTGGTGAGACATCCTATTCTAGAGTCTCCTGAGAGCGAAATCCCTGTCAATCGATGTACGACAAAACACCGGGCGTTGCAGACGCTTGGCCTGCATTCAACTACGTGACTGTTTCCTGCCGACGAGGCTTCTTTGGGCGTACCAATGTCTGTTCAACATCGATACGCACGGGCATATCCGAATGCCCCTCTCCCAACTGAGAGAAGATCCACAAATTGCTGTTATTAGGTCCCATCATCATCATCTTGCGTCTCAATATCATTCCCTGATTGTTGTTGTTCTTGTTGTTGTTGAGCCCCGCCTTGGTGGTTCGTTTCCTGAAGGACACGATCGACCGCATTGGCAGAATAGAATCCAGCAAAGTCAGCATGGATCGAGTGTCGAAGTTTTCTCACATTCGGATTGATACAATATTCGCTCATGACGCTCACTGTCAGTTCCTTGATGTTCGACAATGAGGCCAGGCAATTTACACTGTTAGTCACGAAAATGAGAGGAATTTCTGCCAAAAGCAGGCAAGAAATGGCAAAAAGGATTTGAGAGGACGTTGAAACCTGTGGAAAGTTCGGTGGGATGACGGTATGTATGTTCCATATCTATGATGTATACCACCGTATCATATATGACAGTGATATCTACTGGGAGACACCGGGATGGCCACATTTGCCTTCTCCCCTTGCTAACGAAAGAAACCTGTTCCTTCAGCACGTTTTCAACATTCATCTTCAGATATACTTTCCCGATTCCATAGGTCACTGACGATGACGTTTCATTCCGTCAACATTGCTAAGCGATTAAGCCGTCTCCTGATTCAAGCTCTCCCCTGCCTACTACTGCGTCGTTCCATTCTTCATGATGTATTGTCGATTGCTATCAACAGGTGCTACAGTTAGCTGCTGGGGTGTGTCGAGGGCGTGAGAGACCCAAAGGGAGACATTGCTGTAAAGAATAGCAACTATGAGCAAGTACTTTATGGCCTCTTGTTAGTCACGTTTACGCTCGTCACGGAGATATTCCACTCTCGCTCCTCTCCCGTTTTTCGTAGCATGATCTCGTGATACATACCAAAACCAAGATCACCGTTCACGCTGTGACCCACTCTGCACAATGGTGATACAGACGAACGATGTGTATAGAGCCAAGAGGAAAATTTCCAGTCTTCCGAACCCACAAAATTGCTCCGTGAAAAAATCGATCGAGTTGATCGAAGATCGTATCTTGGACTCATAACTTACCTCATTCGAACGAAACCGTGACACCCCCACAACACCCATCTCCTCCGTGACCATTTTGCATGGGACGTAGCCACAAAGGATCTCTTTATGCCTTCGGTACTATTGACTGTGAATACTGATTGCGATGATCTGCCAGCTGACTTCCAGACGATCGTTGTTCGTGCTTAGAAATCGCCCGGCGATCGTTTCTCGTCAATTTACTGGGTCTTCAACCGTCCGTAGTAGCCCGACTAAGACGGTGGATGAATTGTTGATTGATTCGAGATTAGCTCCAAGCGATTTCTTGAGGCACTGTGCCGTGGTTTATTCCAACTTTTTAGATCCAGAGGAGGGCGATTTACTGGTAGACGAAATCTCGAGTCGATTGAGCAGGTACGATGATATGCTGTTGACCCCTTCAAAAAATTCACTATGAAGCGTACCCTCATCAACCGATGTTTTCGATATGACTTCTTACGCTAGGCGCCGATACGAAAAAGGCCATTGGGATGCCGTCATTGTCAACTACAAGGAAGTCGAACTAGCGGACGAGACCATTGACGATGGTAAGGTGCCAGAAATCTTCGAACGAACTCGGACGTTTTTGGAAAGTAACCATTTAGAGTATCAACCAGTCAAGTGGCTTCCGTGTCATGGTATTGATCTCAAAAAGGAGGGTGAATTAAAGGCGCATGTCGACTCCGTGAAATTTTCAGGAGATTTGGTGGCTGGGATTTCTCTCAAGAGTCCTGCTATCATGCGTCTGGCTCCACACGTCGACGGAGTGGAGGGTCCCATGGATGGCCATGTCGATCTGTACTTGCCACCACTCAGTCTTTACGTCTTGACGGGTGTCGCTCGATATCGATATTCCCATGAACTTCTGAAGACTGCAGCGACTTTTCAAGGACCAGATGGCTCTATCTTTTCCGTTGATCGTGACCATCGTTTGAGCGTCATTTTTCGAGACGCAAAGCGTGCCGTATAGGGTGCAATGGACGGGAAAGAGGGATGGTCCTATGAAGCTTTGTTTCAACAAGCTTCTGCCATTCTGCAACCGACAGCCAAAAGTGTATCAGAATCGTGCTACAGCCCATCGCATCGCTTCGGACGGGATGTGGGCGACACTTCGTACGCTACACGGTCGCCTTCGCACTCAGTTGGTGAGAAGAAGGGCTGGGAAATTTGAGGCTGACTTGTGCATCCACAGCAACGAGATGGACTTTCTGTCCCAGATTGAAATCTCGAAGAACGAGCTCGCGTCCGACATGATCTTAGGGCCCGATAGTGTAGCGAGTTGTTCAAAGGGGGGAAGAGCAACTCAGGAAGCAGTGTCATCCTTCATAGAAGAAATGTCGAGGCCTCCTGTACGATTTGCGTCGATCTAGGATTGACCAAAAGTGAAAAACCTGCGCAACAATATACTAGAAGACTGTGCAGCTTTCTAAAGGACGTATTGAAAGCGGCTATATCTATGAGGTAATGCTTATACTACAGCACTCCATTACACTGTCCTTTTCTGTCACGACGCCGATTGAAACGGTCTCGATATGCTGCTTCGCTGATCTTGAACTTAGACGGAGAGCGACTGAAACGTCGTGGATCCAGGAGTTACATGCGCATGGGCTTGCCGACAGACTAAGGTAGTCGTTCCATGCTGTTGGCTTGTTGACTTGTTGCACGCTAGAAGAATCCGTAAAATTCAAGCCTGGCAACACTAGGTATTTTACCAAGAGGATAGTAGCCCGATGGGTACCGAGGCGCGCACCTGTGAGGCAAGATTTGCAATCGGAGTATTTCGAGTCGTTGAGAAAGTGTGAAGACGTAGCCTTCTCGAGTGATTCGCTCGACCCGCGGCGACGTGGCCACCGATTTATTGTCCCGCCTGGACGGGGATCCCGCTAATCCGTGTCGGAAAGTACGACATTTCACACCTTCGCTCGAGTCTCATTGTTTGGTCCTGATTCTCCGAGCGATTCCGGAAGAAAATAGAAATTGAGAAGACCCATCACACACTTTCTTCCCAACCTTGTCCCTATCATCCACACGTTTCGAAGACGAGATACAGTACCCAGAGCATCCAGAAAGAGATAGGAAGGCATCGCTTCAACCTCGTTTTCATATAAAGAACCCGAATCATCGTCTGCTCTTATTCTATCACAAAACCGACCGTAGATTGCCGATCCTACTACCAATTCTCTGCATCCGCGATGTCAAGACTCTCAAGCTCAAGGACACGTGATAGTGTTGGATCTTCAGGCAATTTGAGTACTATATCAGGCACGTCGTCTGTGTCTTCAACGCACACATATTCGTTCTTTCCTCCAAAGAGGAAAATTCGGCGTATTCCAATCGTGGCGGAGGATATGCCTGGAATATCTATCGTTGCAGCTGTTCCCGTCGGAAACCCTGAAGAATCTTTCACTTGGGCCAGCTTACCACTTTCATCAAGGCATATTGGACAGATCCCGATGAACAGCCCTCCAGCATCATCGAGTTTTCCGGCAAGACGCTCAATCCATTGAGAGAATCCGTCAGCAATCATAGAGCAGACTATAGAGAATCATTTTTGATATTGATACAATACTGTAGAAGGAGAACCACGTGAATGTGAGTGAAGTATTCTTAGGCCTTGCACCATGGCGGTGGCACCTGTCTGGCAGAATATAGACTTTGATTCAGTGAATTAGGGACGTGCGGTCTAAACAAGAAGATACCGGTACCTGTAGTCCTCGATGCGAGACTGTAGGATGTAGAAATGGCTTTCTGAACATAACGCGCGCGGTGAGGCGACCTGCCTACATGAAAGGCGAGGAAAAGAATTAGGACTACAAGGTCACGACGTCTTATTCATAGTTACAAGGTTAATAAAATTTGCTACCGTGCAGGTAACTCGAAAAGAACCGTCGAAAAAACCCCGTAGTAGCTTTAGGCGTACTGGATACGCATAGTATTCGTGGCCCCAGCAACGGGATTGGAACCTTGAACAACGACGACGGGATCCCCGCGGTTCGTCTTGCCAGACTTCGTCAATTGTTCAATAGTCTCACTGACAGCAGCTTCAGTGTGTTCAAGAGAGGGCAACACGACGGA
>Ga0194115_10005769_pt1 | contig 12740 bp, 20 predicted proteins | sample TA2MahsurfametaG_3_FD_148656 | JGI IMG/M metagenome (GOLD analysis project Ga0194115, IMG submission 148656) | Freshwater microbial communities from Lake Tanganyika, Tanzania - TA2015002 Mahale S4 surface | ecosystem: Environmental > Aquatic > Freshwater > Lake | place: Tanzania: Lake... | reverse complement strand
GGAATTTCCTTTAATTTATATCCTTTATATTTTCCAAATTTCCACGTCATATTACTTTCTTGTATAGGGTTATTTTTGGTATTTTTAGGCGAATGCAGCTCAGCAATAAATTTTTTTGTGTGTTGTTCGTGCTGATTCATTTTTTTGCTTTTTTTGGTATTGTAATTGTGTCGCTTTCTATGTACGGTACTTGCTGCCATAGTCCGTTATAGTTCATTATTGCAATAGGATCAAAGTCATCTGAACTTCGCAGGTATTTAGGCCTTAAAATAAACTGCTGATTTTCTTTATTGCGCTCAACTATTAAGGTACTCTGCGCCCAACGATCTGTATTAGATCCCAGGTGGCCTAGCGTTTCGCCCTGGCCTTTGCCCAGGTGCAGCACGCCAATTAGTAAAACGTTGTACTGCTTTGTGATTCTTTTAAACCAGTTAGTCAGTAGCCTGGTTTCCCTTTCATCATTGTAATTAAGACAAAGATCCAAAAGACCGTCAATGATTAAAACGCTGCAATCCGCGTTAGCTTGCAAGTAGGCTTCTATTAGTTTACGGATCTTTGCTGGCATATCCTCACGCGTAGTAAATGCGTCAAAAAAGTCAGGCAGGCTATTTTTATCTGCAAATCCCTTTATTTTATCCATTTGCCTATAAAAGTCAAAGGCGCTATGCTCCGTATCAAAATAAGCTAGGCGCTGCCTATCTGTTGGGAGCGTTAGTTTAAGGCCAAAAACAGCTTGGTAATGCGGCACTAACGCGCTAGCAGCAATAGCACCAACGTAGGTGCTTTTACTTGCTTTTGGCAGGCCGCTAACTACAATGTAATTTTGCAGCGTTCCCACAATCTTACTATTAATTGAAAAAACGACTTGCTCCTGGCTAGGTCTTTGCGCAGGATCGTAGCGCCTAGCTTTTAGTAGGTCGTTTATTTCCAGGTCGTTTGTCATTAATTTTTAGAAGTTCCAGTAGCTAGATAGCCATAGCATAAAAAGTACAGTTACAAAAAGCCAAAATAGCGGCTCATTCAAGTATTGTTGTATTTTCTTTTTCATTTTCGTTTAGTTTTTCTAGTTCATTAATTAGATCCTTTGCAGCGTCAATAGCAGCCTGTTGCGGCGTTACAGGCACTCCCTTGTTAGATAGCTTGCCTTTGTTAGCTGCTATTTGCAGCATAGCTGGGAGCAGCTGTATTGAAAAATACTCTAGCTTACTCATTCCAGGAATAGGGGCCACAATGCGGCCCAGGTTGTCTTGCGCTACTTGCGGCGGAAAGGCAGGTGCGTTAAAATGTACGTTTTGCATAGTTGGATAAATTTTATTAATGAATAAATAAAAAAAACTGTTTCTACTGCTAGCATAACTACTAGCATTAAAGGAAAACAAAAAAACCAGGTATAAGACCAGGACAGGACGCGATCAAATTTGCTCATAATCGCCACTATTAGCGTTGAGTAACTGGCGCTGGTAAGTATCTATTGAATCATCAATAAGAGTGCGGAGTTCCATTTCTAAATTGAAAGGAATAATGTTTTGCTCAATAAATACTCTGCTGCCGCAATCAAAAGTTACTTCATAGGTAATTCTTTTAGTGCGTGCAAGGTTAGATCCAATAAATTGTAAGGCTTTGATTTTTCCCTCTAGCATACGCTTATAGGCCGCTAGATCGTGGGGCGTAGTTTTCATACGGTTAGAATTTTGAGTGTATGTAAGATCGTTTGTCAATACAAATCTATAAAACAAATTTTCATATAACCAAAAAAAAATTCGCTGGGATTCAGCGAATTAAATAAAGTAACTAAAATCAATTATTTATGATAAAAATAGTTGCTGCTCCATTTTCCGCCTAGTTTGCAGGCCTTTTACTACTTTTCCCCCAGCATATACCCAGCGCATAAATTCTGCTGCTACTTCTTCTTTTGGTGCGCCTGCATTTAGCTTACGCAATAGCGTACTTTTTGCAAATCTTGTTGGGCCTATATTGTAGACAAAAGACGTCAGCGCTGTACGCTGGTTATCGCTTAACCTAACCTTTACTAGGCGATCAACGTCGCCCTGGCTTGCGCTTGTCTGTATTTTTAACCACTCTAGCGCCTTTGCCCTAGTAATTGTATCGCCTTTTTTTACAGGTAGGCCAGTAATAGGGTTGCGCGTACTACCATATCCCAGCGTCCAAATGTTCGCGCTATCTAGGTAGGCTTTGTCTTTAAAGCCTTCAAATTCTGCTATTAGTTTTGTTGCGCTCACTTTTGATCCTATTAATACCAGGGCCAGCACCGCTAGTGCTACTATGTACGTCCTGGCGCCTTTCATTAGATACCTGTTTTATCAAAGTCCTTGGCTGCTGTTAGTCCTAGTCCAGCGCCAATAGTTGTAATGCCTGTTACCAGGTCGCCTTTTAGTATAGCTGCAATACCGCCAATAACGGTAGCAAAGCCAAAAAAGGTAGTTTTCCAGTTTTTAAATAGCTTTTTCATTAATCTTTAATTAAATGTTCTAACAAAATATCAAGCTTTGTTTCTAGCCTAGTCAGCCGCTGATCGTGGTCGTCATTTTTAGACGTTTTATCCTCTAGCGCTTTTACGCGCTGATTAAGTACGGCCCAGGACGCCACAAAGCCGCAAAGGCTGCTAATTGCTATCGTTACTATTTGTAGATCCACTTTCTTGCTGTTTTTTAGTTTCCTCTGCTATTTGCAGGTTAGTTTCTCGCAGCTTCGCTTGTAGCCATTCAATGTTAGCTAGTAGGTCGTAGGCTGCTGCTTTTAGCGTTTGTAGTTTGTCCATTTTTTTAAGGTATTAGGGTTAAATTTAATTTGCTACAAATATACTGATACGCAGCTAAATTTATATCCTGACTCTCGCCCCATATAGTATAGTCAGTTCCGCTGATAGTGGTATTTCCTTGCGTTAGGATTTGCTTACTTTCAGCGCCTTCGCTATCAGTAGTAACACTACTGATCTGCCAGTAAAACTGCGCGTAATCACTTAAATTGTCGTTTACAATACTAGCGTCTATATAGTTGCCGCTACTTGCCTGTCCGTTAGTCCAAATTTGAACTGGTTGAATTGAATATCCCATTTTTATTTTAATTTTTATGCTGGTGTTGCTAATGCTAATTTGTATAAAGTTCCTCCAATATCAACTTCAATATATTGTGTACTGTCAAACGCCATTGAACTAGCTACGCGGCTTCCTAGTTTCCAGTTGCCTGCTGTTCCCCCACTTGGCGCTGCGGTTGTTATTGTATTTGAAAAAGTAGCTGCGCCACTTGAAGATATAGTTAATTGATCGGATGCGGTAGCATTAAGTGAAGTTCTAAAAATTAATTTACCATCATCAGTACCACTACCAGTACCAGTTACAGCAGCAGTAATAGAAGCTAATTCAGAAGCTACACTATTAGAAAAATTTATTTTAACTCCACCGTCACTACCATTTGATAAATTTAATAATGTAGCATTTGCAGTTGCAGCAACAGACGCACTAATGCTAACAGTATTAGAAAACGATGCAGTTCCATTTACTTGCAGCTTTTGCCCTGCGTCTGTCGTTGTGCCGATAAGAACGTTGTTACCAGTTGTAACTCTTAAAGTATTTGTGCTACTTGTATAATTATACAAATCTAATGGGCCAGTATTTACTAAACCCCATATTTGCGCAGTGGCATTAGTTTTATTTAAAATTATACCAACATTATCAGTTGCCGAACTACCTTGAATATTAAGTAAATTATTATCAGTAATTGTAGTTGTTGCGCCAATGCTTATGCGACCAGCGCTTGTAATAGTTGTACGAACTATGTTATTTGTAGCAATTTGTAAATCTGTAGCAGTATAGTTTCTTAATACAGTAGCAAAAGCAGTTGTATTAGTTGCTAAAGTTCCAGCAGTATTACCCTCAACACCTAATAAGGTACTACCACTTGTATTGTTCATAGCTATTTGTAACCAGCCAGTCGTAGCATTAGGCGCATTAAATACAGTTGTATTATTCCCAGCGCTTGCTACAAAATTTAAAGCTGTTAAAGTACTAGAAATAAAAGCTGTTCCAGTTACCTGTAATTTTTCACCGCTATTAGTCGTAGATCCCAGCAGCAAGTTTGCTGCCATATAGTTTAAATCGCTTGCACCTTCCTGGTACACTCCCCAGCGATTTGTATAAGTAACTGTACCTGTATTTGCTGTTTGATCGTTTAGTAGTAGCGCGTAGTTATTAGTTACGGTTACTGCGCTACCTGTATTATCAGGAAAAAGTGCGCGAAGGCCTGCTAGGTGCGTTATTGTGCCTGTTGCCGATCCGTTAAACGCCCAGCCAGCTGTTATATTAGAATAAGCGCGGATCTGGGTGCCTTGTGTATGCGTTAGCGTACCAGTATTAGTAAAACCAATACTATTGTATGCGTCTAGTCCACTTCTTGCGCCGCTGGGTATTGTTGCGCTACCAGCTAGAGTTAAATCTAAACTAGCACCTAGCGCTGTAATTGCGTTAGGACTAGAAAAGCTGCCGCCAGCGGATACACTTAAATTGTAGTCAAAGTAGTTGCCCCTAGCTAGTCCAGTAGTATAGGTCTGCTGCGCTTGAAAGCTAGTTTTACCAGTAGCACGCGTTACAGACATTGGCGCAAATGTAAAAGCGCCTGTATCATCATAAGCGCGAAGTGCAAAATCAGCGCCAGCATTAGATCCTGTTTCAGTTCCGTCTACGCGTAGCGCCCAGCGCGGTAAATTATCTGTTCTAAAAGAAAAGATCCTTGCTACCCCAGTATCAGCGTCAAGTATTATCCTAGCTGCACTAGCGCCGCCGTCTGCGTGAATTAGTCCGCTAGGCGTTGCAATCCCTACTCCAATAGATCCGTTAAAAAGCGCTGCATAACTTGTACTACCTGTAAATCCGTTTGTACCTATTCCGCTAGTAAAAGTTGCTGTATAGTTTGCGCCAAAAGTAGCAGCTGCTGCTCCGCCATTAGTTTCAATGAGTACTATTCCACCAGCGTTATAGTTAGCTACTGTTACACGATCACTTGTCCAATATAAAGCACCATTTCCAGCTGTTGCACCGTCTAAATATATTGCTTCTGCAAGTATATCGCCATTGGCTTCTATTGTATAGCCTGGTGTAGCTGTGCCTACTCCTAGCCTAGTGTTTGTATTATCCCAAAAAAGATTCGCACTAGATCCTATTGCCTGGCTACTGGTAAAATACGCAACCTGCGTAGCTGTACCAGTTCCAGTAATTGTGCTAGTTCCTGGGCCGCCAATTAGATCCCAAGTAGTTCCGTTATCTCTGTATATTTCAAAAGTATCAGTAGAAACGAAAAGCCTACCTGTTTGCCCAGCAGCAGGCCTATTAGCAAAAGTATTGCTGTTAATAGCTGGACTGCCTAACTGGTTTAATATATTAAAATTAACGAACATTAAACGTATCGTTTGAGTATTACAGTTAATTGATTGACGCCTGCACCAGTAAAATTGAACGAATAAACTTTTACGTTTATCTCGTCCACGTTTCCTGTTATATTCCAGGACTGGTTAGGCGTTAGCAGGAATCCGTCTACTGTTACGTTGGACGTTCCCTGGTTTACAAAAATTACGCTATTGGCGTTAGTATCAGTTTGGCTGCTACTAGAAAAAATTTTTGTTTCAGTTATGTATTTTCTGCAAATCATCTGCACTCTTTTTTGTCTTTTGCGTACATATCTGCAAAAGTAGTTTCGTCAGGTAAAAAGGTCGTTTGATCAACTGCGTCAGCAACTATCTGCCTAGCCATACCAGCTGCCGCCTGCGCGCTAGGCGCATTTGTTCCGCCAACTTTCTTTTTAGAAAAAAGCCAAATAAAATATATTCCAGCTGCTATGTATAGTAAATTCTTATTCATTGTAAATTATTTTAACAAAGTACGTCCTGATCTCTAAAACCACTAAAACGGATCTGTCCGCTAGCTAGTTTTTTTGTTACAGCTTTTACAGCCTTTACGTCTTGCTTTTTCTTTTTAGCTACGCGAACAGCCTGGCGCTGCGCCTGGGCCGCTGCTTTACGCTGTGGCGCCTTTGTAAATACGTTTTTAATTACGTTAGCCGCCTTATCTAAAAGGCTAGGCGCTGCCGCTGTATCTGCTGCAAATTCTTCTGCTGTTTGCCGAATAGGCATATCAGCTGTGACCGTTACTCCTGGACGTCTGCGAAAAGCCATAAAGGCTACTGCTGCGCCAGCAATTAGTAAAATCGGTAATAGGTTTCCTTTTTTCACTTGTTAGGTAGTTTATTTGTAAAAGCTAGCAACTGTTTTAACTGGTTATCAGAAAGTCCGTCCCAGGGTAATAAGCCGCCGCCATTAGTTAAAAAAGTCAGTAGATCCTCTTTGTAGATCTGCTGAAATACATCTGCTAAAAATGATACAGCCGCTTTGCTAGGCATACGGTTAAAAGTAGCCATAATAGCGTTAAAGTCATCTTGGAATATTCCAAACGCGTTATGAATAAGCCTAGCGTATTTTTCCGCGTCTGCGCGTCTTACCAGCAGGCCGCCTGTACGTTTGTAATAACTAGGCTTCCAGTAGCTACGCGGATCAACAATCTCATCACTAGCGGCCTTTGTGCCTTGCCCTGCTGCAATACCAGCCGCAATAAGCAGCCTTCTTACAGCTGTAAAAGCTAGCAAGCCGCCGCCAATTAGCAGCACGTCTGTTGTTGATATTTTTATTCTGTTTGCCATTATTTGCGCAGCATTGATAGCAGCATTGTTATTTGACTTTGCGGCATTGACGCTAGCTTCATTAGATCATCAGGCGTTACCCCTTTACTAAATAAAGTTTGTAGTATTTGCTGCAAATCTGTTTCTGTGTGTGTGCCGCTTACAGCTTGCACGCGTGGCCTTGCCATTCCCCCAGCAAAATTTGATAATGCGTTGATTAGCATTTCTTGTACGCGTGGCTGCTGCAGCATACCTGCTAAAATTGATCCTGGCGTTACTTCTGCTTCTTCTTCTTCAGATTCTTCGTTAGCTTCTGCTTCAATATCTGCCAGCCTCTCTGCACGTAGTGCGCGAATCTCGTTTAGAATCTCGTTATTTATTTGCGCCTGTTGGTTGCTTACGCCATAACCTGCCACCATTCCTAGTGGCGCATCATTAACAGTAAACACTTTATTTATTGCAGGAATTGCCTTTTCTTTATCTTTTTCGCTAAATAAGCCTAGCACAAAATTGTTGTAATCATCATTAGCAATCAACGACAGTTCACTTTGTAGCTTTTCATAGCCTTCATCTTTACTTTTACCGTCATAGGCGCCAGTAATGTTTTTAGGCATAACAGAAAAACGATACAACTTGAAAGCCGATTGCGGCTGATCATTATACCAATTTAGCACAGCGCTTGCGCTGCGAAGTTGTGCAGTTGCTGCCATAGCTTAAATGTAATAAACTCCGAAAATAAATGAAAAGTTAACGGTATTTGCAGGAGCGCTAGCAATTTGAATAAAGGACTTATCCCAGGTAACCTTTTGGCCTTGAAATTCAAATAATGCACGAACAAAAGGCGTACTAGCCCCTGTTGTTGCTTGCGTTCTAACTAAACTAATTAATGGTATTCTGTAAAGATCTTGGCGCTCATTTGCATATAGTACCAGGTAGCTTTTTTGCAAAATTGCGGCTGTTGGTGCAGCTACGTTGTTAGGACTTACAGTCATAAGATCAACGCCAAAGGTTTCCATTGCTAGCAAGCTAGTGTAGCGTAGTTTAGGTAGATCAGGGAAAGACCATTGCGTCTGGGTTTGTCCACCACCAACGCCAGGAACTAACAATTCTACCAGTTCGTACTTTGCGGCTTTAAATGCCATTTTGATAAAATTTACTTTTTTTAAAAATAGGGCCAGCCATTTGACTGGCCCCTTTATTATTTTCCCAATTAACGTACTGGGGTAACGTTCTGCGCCAAATGTCCACGAAGCACAAGCACTGCGCGGCTGTTAGTTTCTACAGCTGCCATAGCTTGTGGTAATTGTACTTGTAAGCTATTTTGCTTTGATCCTACTAATACCCAAGCTGGCTCAACTGGGTAAAATGCAGAATCCGCACCGCTTTGCTGATCCTTGAAATTCGCTGTATTAGCAGAATAATAAGGTGCAGCAACTTCTTGCTGTTGTGGTACAGAGTAGTGACGGTATAAGTCGTAAGCAGGAACAATTTGACGGTTATTAACTGTCAAAGTAAGGCTGCTGTTGTACCAGTTATACAAGCTAGTAGCTGTGTTAGCAGTAGAAAAAATCTGCGTGTTAGGATAAGTTACCAACTGAAAGTTAGTAGCTGTGCTGCTAGAAGGCTTGCAGAAAAATAACCCAATGCTAGAACAAACGAAGGCGTCTTGCAAATTCAAGCGCTGTTCTGTGTTAAAGCTAGTAGTATTGCTGCTGCTTACATCATTAGTAAGTACAGGAAACTGATAGCTAGTAATTGTAGTACTCAAAGATACTTCAAGGCGCAAGTAGGACTGTGATAGTACTGCTTGACCTAGCGAAAAACCTGCTGTGTTAATCGCTTGTTTTGCCTTTTCAAAGGCTAGGCGTGTGCCAACTGTTGATGCCATTTTTTTTGTTGCCCTGTTCGTTCGCCCAGGGCTGGGCTTTTTGTTTTAAAATAAAGGTGAATACAGGTAATTCAATTAATTATCGTCCTCGTCATATCCTGCCAGTACAGATAGGTCGTCGCCAGCCATTACCGAATCATCACCAGCAATTACGCTAATGTTGTCTGGTACTTCGCCTACTGTTACTGGGAAAGTCATAGTATCGTCCATTTGCCCCAGTCCTGGAACTAATTGACCTACTAAACCTGCGCCGCCTGCTGCAATCATACCGTTACCAATCGCCTTACCCATATCACTTTTTAAGATCATTGGGAAAGCTAAACCGATACCAAGTACAGCTGCATTTTTGATACGCTCATCCCCTACTGGGATAAACCCTGCAACTTTTCTACCAATAACTGCGCCAGCGATTATCCCTAGTGCAGCTGTAATGTTAGCCTTGCGGCCAATCGCGCCCATACGACGTCTGCTGCGTCTTTTGGTGCTTTTTCTACGTCTTGCCATTTTGTTTTTTTATGTTTGTTTGTTACGTCCTAATTACCATAGCAGCTGATCTGCAAAATAGCCTGGCGATCCTTTTACTTTTCTGTCCGCCTGGTGTCTTTGCTTGTATAGGCGCCGCCGCTTGTTAGCTACTGCACTTCCGAATAACTTTTTGTAAGTCGGATAGTCCAGGTAGCCTTTCGCGCCTACACTTGTTACAAAATTTCCTTTTCTGTCATAAACGTCAATTTTTTTACCCTGTCGCTTGCTCGGCTTTACTTTTACATTTAAGCGCCTAGCCTGGGCCTGCGTGTACGGTAAGATCTTATACATTATTTCAATTTCAATTCGTCAAAAATGTTTTTTAATTGCACGCTTTTTAATTTTACGAATTTTGGCTTTCCAAATGCGTCAATTCTATAAATTACAGGTTTGTAAGGCCATTTATTATGTCTTAAACCGTCTTTTAATGCTTGAAAGCTAGTAGCTACAAAGTCAAGGTGTCCACCATTAGGATAACTAACAAAATATCCATTAAAACTTCTAGCTGTTATTACAATGTTATCCATTAAATATAAAATTTAGTTTTTCCAATTCCACTAATTACGCGGATATTAACGTTATGGCTTTTCGTGTCGGTGTGCATTTCGGTAGATCTGCGCTTTTTTGCTTTTACTTTTGTCGCTGCTTTCTTTTTTGGTGCTGCCTTTTTCTTTACTGCACCTACTCCAGCACGTTTTTTAGAATAGCTTATGGCAAACGCTTGCTTTACTGCCTGCGCCTGGGTTAGTTTAGGATTCTTTTTGCGCAGCTTTTTTGCTTCCGCTACTACTGCTTTAAATTTTGCGCGTGCTGCGCGTTGCTTTGCTGTCATTATTTTCTAGTTACAAAATACAGAACAGCTGCGCCGCCCAGTATCAAGGGTAAAAAATTAGGTTTGCCTGTTGCCGCTGCTTTTGTAAAAGCTGGCGTACTGGTAACGTCCATAGTTGGGGATTCATCAAATACCTGATCCGCTGTATCAATATACTCCGCTTGCGTTGCTGCTTTTGGCTCCAGGACTTTTTTAGCTAATTCCTGCGCTTTTACATTCAACGCATCTTTTCCAATTTGTACCAGTTCCGCTGGATCAATACCTATCTGCTTTAATACGTCTGCAACTTTTACAAGTAGTGGCGCTGCTGTTGCCGCTGCCGCTGCTGGTGCTGCGCCTATTGTATCATCCCCAAAAATTCTTTTTTTTGTAGATCCTTTTTCCCAGGCTTTTTTTAGGGCCTCAATTTTTCCGCCTGCACCTTCCCAAAAATTAGTAACGCGGCTAGGTGCTTTTTGCCAGGCGGCTGTTAGCTTTGTTCCCAGGCCGCCAAAGTTTAATGCTACTAGCGCTAAAAATGCGTTGCGTACTGGTGATGCTGCCACTTTTAAAATTGCTTTAGTTCCTTTTTTTAGTACTTGTCCTGCTGTACGTCCTGCAGCCTGGCGTGCAGCCTTAACCTCGGTTTTAGCTGCTTTTTTCGCCGCTTTTGTCGGCGCCGCTTTTTTGGCTGCTTTAGCAGCTTTTAACGCTGCCTTTTGTTGCGCTGTTGCGCCTAGTCCACTAATTGAATATAATGCCATTTTTCTGTCTGTTGCGTATTTATACGGTTTTTTATAGTCGTACTGGCCCACTACTGGATCCAGCCAAATTTCCTTGCCACCTGGATTGATAACTACAAAAACGTGCTGGGGTTGCTTATCATAGTTTTTATAGCTACTAAAACGGTAGGCAAATGGTATGCCTAAACTTTGTAACACTCCCCCAGCAAATAAACTGTAATGTTTGCAATCGCCATAACCAGTTGCAAGTATTGCAGCTGGACTTTTTACAGTTTGCTTACTGCCAGGCTCAATTACATAGCGAACGTTATTTTTTAAAAATCCAAAAATTTTACGTCCTACTTCTCTAGGTGTGCCAGCATTAAAAAAAGAACTGATCCTGCTATATTCCTGCGCGTGTCTATTATGCGCTGTGCATATAGCGTCTATAATATCACCTGTACTTTGATCCTGCACTAGCATTTCGTTTTTATTTTGAAACGGTGCTAGCCTTCCCATTAGTACACTTGCGTTCACAGGCGTCGTGTTTCGGTTATTGGTACTACAATACCGTCCACGTTTGCTGATCCCTGGAACGAAGCGCTAACTGCACCGGCTGGCGCTGTTAGTAATTCACGTACACTTTCAAAAACTCCTAACGCGCTAGGACGTGCAATAAGGCGCAGCGTACTTTCGCTGTTAGGTGCGACTGTCTGATCGCCAAATGCCGAAACATTAGCCAGGTACTTGTCATTCACGCTAATTGATCCAGTAATACTTTTTATTTTAATTGTGCTATTAGTAGGATTCTGTACAGCCAATTCAACATTGATAGTAGGTTGTAACAGCGTGCCGCCTGGGCGCAGAGTGCGCAGCTGGAAGATAGCTTTTTGACCAAATCTAAACCTAGAAAGTAAAAAGAGAGCAGCAGCGCCGCCAACCCAATATATTAAGTTTTTCATTCGCCTTTCGGCGCGGCTTTTTTTAGTTCGTGTGTGTTTGTCTTAATGAAAGTAAAACAACTTTTTGGACCTGCAAAACTTTTTTGTAACTAATTTTTTGCCTTGTGTAAAATATCTACTTTTTGACCTGTCTGTGCAGGCCTTTGTGGGGCCTTGCGCAGAGCAGGTCAAAGATAGTGAAAATAAATGATATTTTAGTGCATTTTACGATATTTTTTTATCCACATATTACCTGTATTGACCTTTATTTAAATAAAGTAAAGCCTGCAAATATCAGCGCAAAAAAAGGCCCCTAGTAAAAACCAGGGGCCGCATTGTTTAAACCAACTCTGCCTATGAAAAGCTAATTTACTGCTTTTTCTCAAATTCGTTTATGAGCCACGTTCTGCGCTCAAATTCGGCGCTTTGCTTATCGTACCAGTTAATATACCAGGCGCCTATATCTTGGCAAAATTTGCCAAATTTTACAACATTAGAGATATTACGGTACTTCCTGGGCCGCTTTGTTCCAGGCTTAAAAAAAACTATTGCTGTTTTTAGATCCTTTGCCATTTTTTGCTACTTTCGTGTTGAATACAGGTGATCGCGGTTAGTCCGTTGGTCGTTTGTCCGCGCCAGTTGAGCCACGCTCCTGGCGCTTTTTTTTTAAAATGGTAGATCATCTAACATAATACTATCTACATTGCCCCTGCCCATTTCTAGCCTGCTTTGTTCTGCTGGTACTTCAGCTTGCGGCTTTTCAATTACTTCAGTAAATAGCACGCGTAAATAATTAGCGCCAGTTTTACTTTTGTTGATCCAGCCAGCAATACGGTATTTTTTTTCCGCAATCGTTGCTGTACCTGAATAATCAGGCGCCTGGGCTGTTTCCTTTTTTGCATTGCGGAAAATTGTTCCGCTGTTGTTTTTCTGTTCCATATTATTTTGTTCAGTTTCCTCTGTCCCCAGGTTAATTTTTATTAAGCATCTAGCTGTATCGCTTAAATTCATTTTATTTAAGGCCCATTTTAAATATCTAGCAGGAATTTCCTTTAATTTATATCCTTTATATTTTCCAAATTTCCACGTCATATTACTTTCTTGTATAGGGTTATTTTTGGTATTTTTAGGCGAATGCAGCTCAGCAATAAATTTTTTTGTGTGTTGTT
>Ga0194115_10005768_pt1 | contig 12743 bp, 8 predicted proteins | sample TA2MahsurfametaG_3_FD_148656 | JGI IMG/M metagenome (GOLD analysis project Ga0194115, IMG submission 148656) | Freshwater microbial communities from Lake Tanganyika, Tanzania - TA2015002 Mahale S4 surface | ecosystem: Environmental > Aquatic > Freshwater > Lake | place: Tanzania: Lake Tanganyika... | reverse complement strand
TTCGACTGTGGGACTTGGTAAACAGGAGCTCTCGATGAATAAATCTAAACGAGTTAACTGGACAGCCTCACAACGCCAAGCAATAGAAGCCGATACAAATAGTAGAATTTTGGTCGATGCCGGGCCTGGCACTGGTAAAACATCAACAGCTTGTGCGCGAGTTGCGTGGCTAATTCAAAGCCAAGCAATTCAACCGAATCATATTCTGATGACGAGCTTCACCAATGCCGCCATTCATGAGATAACGGCTCGAATAGGCTCCTTTTTGTCTCAACCTCAGATGGCTAATGGGATAAGGATTTCAACTTTAGACAGCTTTTCTTGGAGCTTAAGAGCAGGATTCAGTAATAGTGATCTTGAATTGAAGGGCTTTGTAGAAAACATCGAACAAGCGGCAGATTTATTGGCAATTGATGAAAGTGCGAAAGAGTACTTACATGGTATAGAACACTTCATAGTCGACGAAGCTCAAGACATAACGGGTCCTAGAGCTTCTCTTGTGCTGAGTATAATCGAAAACCTAAGTGAAAATTGCGGAGTATCGATTTTCTCTGATGAAGCACAAGCCATATATGGATTTAGCGAAGAGGAAACTCCCGAATATTTCGGCAATACACTTCCGCAAGAAATTCGGGGACGTGCTGAATTGAGCAAAAAGTTTAGATACATAGATTTGAAAGAAGTCCATCGTACGAGTGATGAGAAACTAAAGGCGCTTTTCTTTAAAGGTAGAAGAATGCTCCTAGATGAGCAAGATATTGAAATAGATAAAGTGTATGAAAACGTACGAAAATTAGTAATTGAATCACATCATAAAAAAGTAGCTACTGCATTTGAAATTCTCGTTAAAGACGGGAAATCGAAGGAATTGGGCTCAAATGATTTTCTTCTGTTCCGGCGAAGGAGTGATGCACTCCAAGCATCGCATTACATGGGAACCGTTGCATATCGTTTAAGGCTTTCGGGTTTTCCTGTCGTAATTGATCCCTGGATTGCAAGGTGTTTTTGGGACTTTACAGATGAACGAATTACAGAATCAGATTTTGCAGAACTTTTTGCAAAGCGAACGAGTGTCACAAATGAGGTGGAAATCGATGAAAAATGGCGTGATTTGCATCGGGAGGTTGGTACTGATGCTCACCGCATTAGTATTCGAAAACTGGGCAATCTACTCTCGAGACCAAACGTGCCAAGCTGTTTTTCGTCTCCGGATTATGGAGTTGGTGGTCCTATTTTAGGAACTATTCATGCATCCAAAGGGAGAGAGACAGATAATGTTTGGCTATTTGTGCCTAATGAGCCTCACTATCGGAAAATTGAAGAAGAGAGAAGATTTGAGGAGGTGTTGGAGGAAGCGAGAATTCTTTTTGTTGGTGCGACTAGATCAAGACAAACTTTGGTTATAAGTGATACTAAGAGTGGTGGGCACTTTAGACGAAGTGGAAATATGAACAACAGCAAGAGGGCTTACACGATTAAGAATACCAAGACAAAGCAATGTGCAATTGAAATCGGAAGAAAGGGAGACGTAAAAGCTGAAGGGTTAGTAGGCAATCGTAGTTTTGAGAATGAAGCTGAGGCGATTTTGGCACAGAAAGCATTGTGGAATAGGAGAGATGTATCGACGCCACTTCAAGCTAATGCTTCAAAAGCTACTAATTACATTTATCAAGTATCCATTGATTACCAATATACGGACTCCAGGTACCAAGATATGATGGCGGATAAACGATTCGAAGAAAAATTGTTCTGCTTGGATCAATCAATCAATTCAGACTTATTTCTTGCTGGCAAAATAATGGGTCAAAAACTTAAGCCACCACCTAAATTTAGACACTTCTATTCGTTAGGAGCGAGGTCAATGGTTCTTTCGACCGATGATTCGACTCGAGACTTACTTTTCGAACCTTGGAGTCACTCTGGCTTTATGCTTGCTCCGATTTTGGTTGGATATCCGGATATCTTTCTTCGTAGTTACGGAGGACATTAGAAAATGAGTGCATTAGAGACGCGCGCAAGCGTCATCCAAAGACTACGAGCGGATTTGATTGGGCCGTTTACGGACGATGAAACCTTGGTAGGTAGACCCTTAGACATTTATCTCTCTGGAATTCTGTGGCCGTTGGAATCTTCTGTCGATGCAGCCGAGGACGATGGTGGACCAATTGACGAAGACGAGGATCAACAGGGTGGGCAAGTGTCAGTATTTGGCCAAATGAAGCCAAGCACAATGGGAATTTCTTTTGCATTCACTCCTACTGCGCAATCATCCTTCGAAGTCGATTATTCATTTGGCGTCTATGTCCTTGTCGAGAATGAGCATGCTGAATCGTCCAATGTTGAGACCTGGAAGCGAAAACAAATCAAAGGGACGATTGAAGTTGATTTAGAGGATGATTCAAATCAGTATTTTGATTTACCCACACATGATTTGCCTTTAAAAATAAAAATCAATATTAGAAATAAGAGATTAAATAGTCTTCGTCTTGTCACAGTAACCCTTATAAATGCGAGCAAATTGAGTGACGAATCGAAAATTGATGGAAACTCCAAGTCAATCTTTCAAACTCGTCTTTCGGTGAGAAAAGGCAAAGATTCTGACTTCATGGGATTACCCGATGAGAGGTTACCTATCGATGAGGATGAGGAGTCTGCAAGACTCCTATATTGGGATGAGCACTCATTTGCGGTAGGACATCAGTGTGCCGCGACTTGGTCAGTAAATAAGGAAGAAATAGCAGTGCTAGAGACGGACTGGCTACCAACAGAAAGTGTCCCCATGTTTAGCCAATCTGGGCATCAGGTATTCAGAGAACTAATTGAATCAGGTGGGCTTGATGCAAGAACTGTCGCTAACCAGAAGAGTGAGGAGATTTTCGCTACATTGCGACTGTTGTCAGAGTGCTACGAATCGTGGATTATTCAACAAGAAATTCAAATAACAAAGTTACCATCAAGTCTTATAGCAACTGCTGAGCGACATCTTCAGAATTGTAGGCAAGTCAGCAAACGAATCAATGAAGGAATCAGTTTCTTGGAGTCCAGCCCAGAGGCATTGAAAGCTTTTCGTATTGCAAACCTCGCCATGGCTATCCAACACTCTTGGAAATTCGATGAAAATGATTCCAGACGGAGCCTAATTTGGCGGCCATTTCAAATGGCATTTATTTTGTTGACAATTGAATCGGTATCAAATCCCGCTAGCAAAGAACGAGAAGTCTTGGACTTGCTCTGGTTTCCAACGGGAGGTGGAAAGACTGAGGCATATCTCGCGATCATTGCCTTTGGCGCTACTTTTCAACGCTTGAAACATAAAGGCAGAGATGCTGTCTTTGGAAATTTTGCCGTCATGCGCTACACACTTCGATTACTAACAGCGCAACAATTCGAAAGAGCTAGCGCCTTGATTTTAGCGCTAGAACGGGTCAGAAAAGGTTTTGAAAAAGCTATAGTTGAAGGGGATCTTGGTAATACGCCCTTTTCGATAGGTTTATGGGTTGGAGACAAGGCAACTCCAAACTCCTATGACGATGCGAAGTCCCAAAGGGGTGATGATTTTGCAGCCTCTGCGGAACAAATAGTTAAATGTTTTAAGTGTGGAAAGAAACTTAAGTGGATTTACTCCGATAAATCGCGGGAAGTTCGACCGTCTTGCACTGATGCAAGTTGTGATCTCGGACCTCAACTTGGTGCTTGGCCCATTTCAACTGTAGATGAAGACATCTACCGAATTTGCCCAACATTACTCATCGGAACTGTGGATAAGTTTGCCCAATTACCTCGAAGAGAGGAAATGAAATCTCTTTTTGGATTTAAGTCAAAAAATCCAACTGAACTCATTATTCAAGATGAATTGCACTTAATTTCGGGCCCCCTTGGGACAATTGTTGGAGCCTACGAACTGGCCATCGATTGGCTTTTATCTATAAATGGATTGAGACCAAAGGTGATTGGCTCAACAGCAACAATTAGAAAAGCCGAGAGCCAAGTTAGAGCTTTGTTTGATCGTCAAAGTTGTCAGTTTCCCCCTCCAGGACTCTCGTATAAAGACTCAGGCTTTGCCGTTATTGATAACGAAAGACCTGGTCGAATGTATGTGGGTCTCTCAAATGCAGGTAGATCAGCGAAATTTACTCTCCAAGCAGTGGCAGCCTCCTTGCTTCAATCCGGTGGTTTAGAGGAATTGGGTGATGTTAAATCGAGAGATGGGTACTCGACGCTTCTTATGTACTTTAATAATCTTCGAGAGTTAGGCGGTGCAATTGTTCAAGTTTTAGACGACGTCCCTGATTCGATTCTGTTGTATGCGACCAGAAGAAATGAGGTTCCAAGAAATCTTGACGCGCCCAAAGAACTGACCTCTACACGGTCTCAAACTGAAATTCTCGAAATATTAGGAGACTTAGCCAAGACTTGTGATAGCAAAGAGAAAGTGGATGTGGTTCTTGCCACAAATATGGTAAGCGTCGGGGTCGATGTGCCTCGATTAGGCTTAATGCAGGTAAATGGTCAACCAAAGACGCGATCAGAATACATACAGTCAACGAGTCGCGTTGGTCGTTCGGAGTTTCCAGGACTAGTAATTGTTTCTCACAATATTCTAAGAGCGCGAGACCGATCTCATTTCGAAACTTTTACGTCATGGCATAGAAGACTTTATCGAGATGTTGAGGCGACGAGTGTCACGCCTTTTGCATCTAGGAGTCGTGACAGAACACTGAAAACCCTTATTGCTTCTATGGTTCGGCACGGGGATTCCAAAATGCTCAATAGTCCTAAATTGAGTAATGCGAATCCCGAAGTCATAAAGGAAATAGTTCAAGAGATACAAAGGCGCGTGCAGGCCATTGACCCGAGTGTTTCTAACGATGTATTAGAAGAGGTTAAGACAATTCTTGATGAATGGATTGGGCGTGATGTAGATAAATATCTAGACGAATCGCCAAAAGGAATTAGGAGATCACTGCTTCAAGGGGCAGAGAGATTTGCACAGAAAATCGCAGTAGGTGTATTACCGGGATATGCCTGGCCTGTTATGAATGCAATGAGAAGCGTTGAACCATCAACACCTTTTCGGCTCAAAGAGCGCAGGAACTTTGAAGTGAAGAAAAATGGCTCTGATGAAGACTTGGTTGAGGATGGCAAAGGTGAGGAACTACACCCTTGGAGGCAAATCTAGTGAGCTTCAATAAAGTAAATGATTTGAGAAGAAGTAATGCAGTTACAACTAGCGGTCCTGGAGCGCTTGTTGACGCGCGCGCGGGAAGCGCAGCGGTCTCAGGAATTCATTCAGGATTAGAAGCGTGGGATGCAGAAGCGCCTTTAGTAGGAGATCTGGAAAATCAAAAAATATATGAGAGAAGACTGCTTTCTAAATTAAAGAAGAGATATTTTCGGTTACCGCCTGTAGTGCTTCGAGATGATTTTTTCAGAGAGAACAAAATTGGAGCGGGTCCTTCACTGTTACTTCGCCGATTTCCAAATTGGCTTCAGTGTCCGAAGTGTTCTCTAATCAAACCGGCAACAAAGTGGTCAACGGACCCAGGCCAAGCTTATAGATTCTGTTCTTCATGCACAGCTAATAGCCCCGGCAAGAAAAAGATTTTTGTCGCTCCTGTTCGATTAGTGGCCGCTTGCATTAAGGGACATTTGGATGATTTTCCTTGGCACTGGTGGGTAAAACATAAAGCAACTTGTAATCGTAAATTAGCTGAACTCAAGCTCTATTCGAAAGGCACGGGATTAGGAGGGTTTCACCTAAAATGCTTACAGTGCAATGCAGAAAGATCTATGGAGAGTGCTTTTAATAAGACTGCTCTAAAGGGCTTACGTTGCGAAGGTCGACGACCATGGCTTGATAAAGATGATGAGAATTGTTCCTGCAACAGTGAAAATGGTGATTATAGAGCGCTTCAAAGAGGAGCCTCTAATCTTTTCTATCCAAGTTTTGAATCTGCTCTCGATATTCCTCCCTGGACGGAGCCGATACAGAACTTACTCAATGATCGTTGGGATGACCTAATGAATATTCCCGACAAAGCTCAAAGGCTTATGTGGGTGAAGATGACGCAGTCAATCACAGACGCGGCCGCCCGGGCGGGATTTACTGCGGAAGATATTGTGGAAACCTTTGAAAAAATGCAAAATCAAGCCGCTTCATCATCACAAGACGATATAAGACTTGATGAATATCGCGTCTTTAATGGAAGAGTGCCAACCTGCCATAGGGAGTTCGAGGCTTACCCAAGCGCTCCATCCGGAAAACTTAAGAATAAAGTGGATACTCTCACAAGAGTTTCCCGGTTACGTGAAGTTCGTGTACTCAAAGGTTTCACACGAATCAGGCCTCCGCAGGAGTCTCAAGATGTTCAGCTTTCACCGATATCTATTGGTCCAAAAGACTGGTTACCTGCTATAGAAATTCGCGGAGAGGGAATTTTCTTTTCGTTAAATCCAAATTCCTTAAAGGATTGGAGTTCTCGTGTGAGCGTAACGTCACGATGTGAATTATTAGAGAAGGAATTTCACGAGGATTTCAAGAGAAGATATCCAGAAATTGTTGACTTACCAAGATTGTCTTCCAGGAAACTTCTTCTACACAGTCTTTCTCATATAGTCATGCGGCAATTAACACTTGAGTGCGGCTATTCATCGGCGTCACTTCGAGAACGTCTATATATAGATGACGAAGTGAATGGAATGAGTGGCATACTGATCTACACGGGAACCGCTGACTCAGATGGAACTCTCGGCGGTTTGCAGGCTCGGGCAGAGGAAAAATTGTTTCAAAACACGTTAGAAGGCGCGATTAAGTCGGCTAGTTGGTGCTCTTCAGACCCAATTTGCATTGATGGGAGCATGTCTCCGAGAGAAATGTATTCAGGTGCAAGTTGCCATTCATGCTTGCTTACTTCTGAGACGTCCTGTGAGTTTTTCAATAAGTTTCTTGATAGAGCATTGCTTGTTGGTACTCCAGAAGATTCAACAATAGGGTTCTTTTCTGAGGGCATTGATGGCTAGATGCATCCCTACTGAGTTGCCAAATTGGGTACACCAAGAAGAGCGTCGGTCGACCGAAATAAAGGTTTATGAAAAGTGTGTCAAGGAGTTATCGGATGATTGGCATGTTTTTTATAGTCGTCCTTGGTGGGGCCTCAACGCCCAAGGTGGCGAAAAAGACGGCGAGGCTGACTTTGTATTGGCACATCCCGAGTTGGGCGTGCTTTTTATTGAAGTTAAGGGTGGACAAATCTCTTACGACGAAAGAAAAGATCAATGGGCGAGTACCGATCGACATGGAATAACTCACAATTTTAGGAAGAGCCCTGTTCAACAAGCCGTCGCTTGCAAACACGAACTCATGAGGAAATTTAGGAAGTCAAAAAGATGGCCAAAAAATCGGGTGCTGGCGCATCACGGCGTTGTTCTCGTAGACACTGTAGATCCTGGTGTCAAAGTGATTGGTGGATATGAAACTGAAATATTTTGTTTTGGCAAGAATTTTGAGCGAAACTTTCTGAGCTGGATTGAAGGTCGATTAAGAAACCATCGCGATAAAAACGAAGGTGGTCCCGGTAGAGAGGGTATAGAGGCAATATACGAAGTTTTAGCAACGCCTTTGAAATTGCGAACAACACTCTCGCGATTTTCTACGGCAGACATAAATGCCATGAATCAACTCCTTACAGGTATTCAGCTTCAAACTCTTGCTGAAATAGAGATTGAAAATCGACTTGTTGTGGAAGGTGGAGCTGGGACTGGTAAGACTGTCGTCGCTTGTGAATTGGCATCAAGGTCAAATAGCTCAGCATCTAATGTTGCATTAAGCACTGTGTCAGACGCTCTTCTTACAGATTTTAGAATCCGACTTGGAGAGAGTAACCCAAATTTACAGATCATAAGTATCGATGAACTTGTTCAACACAAAAGTAAATTCGATTTGATTATTATTGACGAAAGCCAAGATGTTGATTGGTCTCATTGGACTAAAATTGAAGAGAAACTTTCAAGTGATAAATCAAAGTTAGTTTGTTTTATGGACTCTAATCAAGCAATTTATCGAATGGCTACCGACTTAGAAACTCGACTCAGAGCCAAACGGATTACTATGAGAGTAAATCTGCGAAACACGCAAAAAATAGGTAAGGTAATCAACAACCTCTATTCAGGACCCTTAACTTCAGTCTGTGGCCCTGAGGGAATGGAACCGAGACTCACCATTGTAAGTGATATTGAGTCTGCAATTGTTGGCATTTGTTCTGAATTGAAAAAGTTAAATGAAGAGGAAGTAGTGGACTACTCGGCGATGGCTATTCTGTCCGACAACAAAGACTTTGTACGCAAGCTTCAACAATCATTAAAAGCAGCGATAATCTTTAACTCTCCAGCAAAAAATAGGGCATTGAATACATTGACCGTGGATACCGTTTTCAACTTCAAAGGTTTAGAAGCTCCATTTGTATTCATTTTTTTGGACTCTGATTCAGGCAACAATAGAGAACTCTCATACGTCGCCTCTTCAAGGGCAAGGACGTATCTACACGTCTATGCCTTAAATAAAGAATCTTTAGTCGGAAAGGCAATCAATGGAAATCGGCAATGAAGCAAGCCTCATACGATGAGAGTTCTGGTCAATCAATCTTCGAATTCGCCATGAGATTAACGGGCAGTAGTTTGAGCCAGATGGTTTCTTTGCCCAAAGGAGTCGCAAGCAAACGCAATAGAGGGGATTTGGGCACCTTAGTTGAGAAATACTACTTCGAGCATGTGCCTCCAACAAAGCAGGGGTAGGTATCGGTGAAGCAAAAAGGCAAGCCTGTCTCGATAGCCACTCGTAATGTCATGCGCGCTAATAAGCGCTCAAGCACTCAGCCGGAATTACGTATTAGAAAACTAGTGCACGCATCCGGGCTTCGTTATCGCATAGACACTAAACCTGAAAAGGATTTGAATAGAAGGGCAGACATAGTTTTCAGGCAGGCGAAGGTTGCTGTCTTTATACACGGTTGCTTCTGGCACGGTTGCCCCAGACACTTCAAGAGTCCCAAAACCAACAAACGCTTTTGGGAGACCAAGATTGAGCGAAACATTCAGCGAGATAAAGAAACCAGAAATATCTTACGAAAGAGAGGCTGGCGGGTTATCGAGATTTGGGAACATCAATCGAGTGAGTCAGGCGCGCGAAGCATCGTAAGGGTGGTAGATGAAAGGATCTCCTGTATCAATGGTTAGTTTTGGCCGAAAACGAACGTATCCCATGAGGGTCGAAGGCGAAAAACTTTCAAAGCGGCTACGGCTGGGTATTCTTTATGGAAGGGGAGAAAATGCCAGCTGCTAAATATGACAAGTCCTCTGTTAAATCAATTGCGCTTCATAGCAAGTTACTTATAGGCAAGTCTTTGTCAGAGGTTGTTGAACTTCCCAATGACATCCTTGATCTTGTAGATAAGAGGAATAAGGGCAACCTTGGAAAACTGGTGGAGAAGTTTCACTTCGAGCATGAGCCTCCCAACGATGATGCGCCTGACTTTGTTGAAGCTGAACTGGAGTTAAAAATAACTGGGGTCGTCAGAAATGGTCGTCAAAAGAATGGCGAGAGTTTTAAAGCCAAGGAACGGCTGGTATTAAAGAACATACATTTCGGGAAAATACAGCAAGAGAACTGGGAAGAGTCGTCTATCAAATTGAAGTGTCAAAAGATGCTTTTACTCTTTTATCTGTACGAGAAGGACACACCCGCCATACACAGAGCGTTTGTGTTAGAACCAATGGTTACTGCTTTTCCGGGAACCAATCTTGATAAGAATGACCTAGAGACGTCAGGAATCTTTTTCATAGAGATTCCCGAGGAAGATGTTGCCCAAATGAAGAGAGATTGGGAGTTAATAAGAGAAAAAGTAATGAATAACGAGGCGCATACGATTTCTGAAGGAGACACCAAATATTTAAAGGCATGTCGTAAAGGCGCAGGTGGAGAAAATGAAAGACTCCAACGATATACGAGTATTGCAAAGCCAGATGGTGATAAGGAAGCGGCAACGAGGGCATACGCCTTGCCTGCAAGTTATGTGACCACTTTGATTGAAGCTCAAGACGGCACAATCACCAAGATGGGCGTTACTAAAGAAGTTAGCTTTGAAGAGGCGACTCAACTTCGGATAGCACCATATATTGGAGAAACAACCCAGCGAATTTCCGCGAAGCTAGGCATTCCATTTTCCACTAAAGACAAGGGCTTCAGAGCTCGTCTGATAAAGAGCATTCTCTCAAGTGGTGGAAGTTCCGTTCATGAGCTCGATAAAGCGGGAATAACAGTAAAGACAATTGTTGTCGATGACCGATTACTTCCAAAGGAGAGCATGTCTTTCCCAGCCTTTGATTATTGCGAGATAGTGAACCAGGAATTCGAGGATTCAGACTTCTTCGAAAGTGTTGAGAGTACTTTTCTCTTCGTTGTTTTTAAGAGACTGCCTAACGGTGACCAGGTGTTAGAGAAAGCGTTTTATTGGAATATGCCTTATGCAGACAGGCTGGAAGCATCCAAGGTTTGGCTCAATACAAAGAATTTAGTTGCCTCTGGCAGTTACCAGAACTTGCCTAGAAGCACACAGAATCGTGTAGCTCATGTTCGCCAACATGCAAGAAGGAAGTCCGACGTTAGTCCAACTCCTCAAGGCGATTATGAGGTGAAGAGATGTTTTTGGCTCAATCGAACGTATATTGGAACAATAGTAAAAGCGGCCTATGAGAGAAACAAGCGAGGTTAAGTAAAGTTTAATTTTTGCCAGATTTCATGTCCTCAGCAAGTACTTTCCCGACTCTTTCAATTAGACCTATAACCAATGCATTCCCCATGAAGAATGCTCTTTTTGTATCGGGAACGATATTCCCTTCATTATCAAACTTGGTCCAATTGTCTGGAAACCCGTTAAGCCTCTCTAGCTCAACAGGAGTAAGTCTTCGGTAACCTTCTTCGGTTTTGATGATGTGCTTGAATCTCGAAGGAGACGTCCCGCCTTCTGCTGTCAGTATTGTTCGACTTGGGTTGGACAGCAAGTCTGGAAAGGCCATCGAACCTTCCGCATAATTGTATTTAGTCCCAGAGCCTTTGTGGATCCGCTCTATGCTTTTTGCTCCCTTTAGGTATTTCCAATCTCGAAGCTGCCTATCTGGTATATAGAATTCGTTGGGAACGTTCTTATCGCTTTCGATTACATCACCCAGAGTCATAAATCTTGTGCTTTTTGAAGGCTTGGCTTCGGTCTTTATCGTGTACGCAATTCCATTTACAAATACCCCTGAATTAAGGAATGGTGACTTGCCCTTTGCAACTTTATTGAAAGTTCTGCTTAGGACTTCAGCATCTTCATCAATCTTTACCTCGGCACAGTCCAGTTCTACCGCCGTTACGGGTAGCGCTCTAGCCAATACGCCTGTCTCTGTTATGAATTCAAGTGGTGAAACACGACCGCCAAGAGTCTTCGAGCGCTTTGCCACTATAAAGACTCTTATTCTCCTCTGGGGGAATCCATACTCTGCGGCATTAACTACTCGCCACTCAATTACGTATCCTGCATCTGCGAGAGTTCTAAGCATCACCGCGAAGTCTCGTCCTCTCTGGGAGGCTGGGGACTTCAATAATCTGTCTACGTTTTCTAAAAAGATTAACTTGGGGTGGTGCTCCTCTACGAGCCGGAGAATTTCCCACCAAAGAACTCCCTTTTTACCTCTTAAGCCCTTCGCAGAACTTAAAGTCTTGGCGACTGAATAATCTTGACAAGGAAATCCGCCAACCAATAAATCAAACTTAAATGGAACCTTCTCAACCTTGGATATGTCTTCATTGCTATGACCCTCTTCACCGAAATTTGCAACGTAGACATTTGATGCATGCTGGACCTTGGTGGATGGTTCCCACTGGTTTGAGAAGATGGTCTTCCAGCCCGCCTTGGCAAGGCCAATACGGAAGCCGCCCACACCTGCGAATAACTCAGCGACATTCCCGACCGGAGCACCCGGCTCCTTTGGGGCCCTTGATTTACTCATAGTTGCATCATACGTAGGACAACTGACGGATCGGCTGATTTACTTTTCTTGTATATGTAGCTCCTGGCTGACTGATGCTCACAGGGTATCTGTAAACGTCAGTGAACTGAAGACTCCAAATATTCTTTAAAAGCTGCTACTGAGCGCGATGTTGCTCGAACTGTAGTTAGAGCAAACTTCGCCTCCCATTTGCTGAGCAAGATATGAGACTCGTTTTTCCACATCGGAACTGATTTAAAGAGCACTCGGGCCTGAGAAATACCCCAATCAGAGATTCTGCCTGAGACAGTGAGGGAGTCAATTAATTGTTTTATTGTCCCATCTTGTTGCTTCTTTGAAACATTAAATGGAATTGCAACTCCATTCATAATTGAATGCCTACCTAAAGGAAGATTCACACCGTAATCAGTTGCTAACTTACGATTAAACTTACAGCAGGCCGCACAGGCATTCCATGAGTATCTACTTGTGCCACCAGCTAGAGATGATGCGCAGATATCACAGAGATGATATCCACTAGGGCAATCAACCCCCGGATAGCTTTTATACTCCTCACAACTACAGCGCTGCATTCCAGCACCCTTTGATGTTAAGCCAAAGCAATTAGTACAGACATAGAAACTAGACATGGCAAATCATTCCCAACTGGAGCCCATATAGAGATCCGCTCTTCTCAGGGTGACTTTCATCCCGAGCGG
>Ga0194115_10005763_pt1 | contig 12747 bp, 5 predicted proteins | sample TA2MahsurfametaG_3_FD_148656 | JGI IMG/M metagenome (GOLD analysis project Ga0194115, IMG submission 148656) | Freshwater microbial communities from Lake Tanganyika, Tanzania - TA2015002 Mahale S4 surface | ecosystem: Environmental > Aquatic > Freshwater > Lake | place: Tanzania: Lake Tanganyika... | reverse complement strand
TCTTCTTCTTCGAGAGAGAGAGAGAGATAGAATGACGAAACGTCGTTGGAACACGGCCAACAACACCAACAACACCAACCACACCAACACCAACCACACCAACACCAACACCAACCACAACCACAACAATTCCATGTATGGATGCTCCTCCTCCTTATCTTCCATGATTTCGTTGATGTTCATCATCCTTCTAATTACATTAAAATTTATGAGTGAGTGGCAAATCTTGAATCCACAAAAGGTGATTCACATTCCACATTCTTATGAAGTAGTAGTCAATGAAGAAGCCACAACGACTACCACCACCACCACCCATGGGAATCTTTCAGCAGTGGACGATATCAACAACAACGCGTCTCGATCGACGACGACGACGATCGACGTAACAGTATCATTATTGAATGATACCACCCCTTCACCTTTGGTGGAATTGTCGTCATCACAGTTATCATCATCATCATCATCATCGATGATACTGACAGAGCTGCTACCAACGAATACGACACAATCTTCGAATCAAACCAATGAAACGTCGTCATCTTCTTCTCGTTTGAGTAAATTTGACAATACAGCGACCTTTGACAATACGACGACGACCATCGAATCACAGTCACCATCTCCATCACAGAACGATGAGGTTGTTGCTGTGGATCATGAAACATCTCCACCGTTTCAGAAAGGTATTTGGCGTGATGTGGATATCCCACATTATGAAATTACACCAGAACAACAACTTCGTTTTGATACCTTGATTCGAGAAGGAATGAAAAATAAGGGGGACAATGGTGGCGTCGTCGTCGATCGTGGTGGGCGTGGTTGGGGTGGTGGTGCCACAACCTGTACTTGGAAACGAAATGATCTACAAGTTTCGGAGGAATGTCGGGATATGTTACGTCCTATTACCAAATCAATCCGACGATGGTATTTTTTAGGTGATTCGACGATGGCAAGACCCTTTCGATATTGTTTAGTACCGAAATTGGAAAAATATTCCGAAACCTTGAAGGAAACAAGATCGAAACATAGAGACTTTGTCCGATATCTTGATATCTCTGCAGAAGAACAATTGTCTGAATTCCAATCACCTGTCAATCATTCCAAGGGTGAAGGTCCTGTCCTTCCAGGAAATCTATATCGTTTACGATGTGTTTCCTGTAATAATCGTCTCATACAATTCTCCCACCTGCTGTCATCAGTCTCAGAAGACAAGAAGGAAGATGACATACAGTATGGCAACGTCTCATCGACGAGCGGTAATCCTGGCTACACGACGGATAGTATCCCAGCCTATGTCGAATTTCTTACTATGGAATATGCACGAGATTTAGTCTTTTCAACAAACTCGACACCGACAACTCAAGATACCATTGCTCGATATATGAAACGACAACGAGATGATGGTGGCGGGGATGGTATTCCAAAGAACGAGACGGCTTGTGTGATATCCTCTGGTATGCACGATTTATTCATCCCAGATTTACAATCAGAAGTTTACATTCCCAACTTTATTGCGATGAAGGATCTATTGAAGGAGGCAGGATGTGATATCTGGATTCGTTTAGAATTGACTGCTAGAGGATTCAGTCGTCCATTAGATGACGATAATCCTATCGTCTTTGAATGGAATCAGGGAATACAACAAAGTATGAATCCTGATGAATATCAAATTAATTTGTTTGACCGATCCCTTTATAGTAAACATGGAGACTATGTCCATATGGATGAACCGACCTTTTATTGTCCCCTAATGGATTTCTTTTTTGAATTGATGCGAGTGGATACAAGAAATACGACCCCAACAACGATGACTCTCTGAGAGAGTCCATGCGGGGGGGGATAACGGCTGGTTTCTTTTGTCACACCGTGTCTCCTCCGCGGGGCTTGTCGTCGTACGACTACGATATATCTATCCTATTTCACACAAGGATGATTGCTTTCCAATTGATGGGGTGTGTTGACTAGTCTTTTTTGCATGCCAATTACGGTATCGTCACCTCAATGAAGAATGATGTCACATCCCAGATTGTTTGGAGAAACGAACAACATGACCAAGAAGAACAGGTGTCCTTCAAAGCCGGTATGTTAGCGGATGTATGCATATATGCAACAAGAACCTTTTGGGTGGGTGGTAGGGGGGTACTTGTATCTCTATGACTGTGCGTCACTCCCGTATCCGCAGGACAGGGTAGGAAATCCATCGGATTAACATGAACTATGTTTTTGTCCCCGTCCACAAAAAGGATAAATTCTAAGAAACATAGAAAAGAGGATTGCAAGATTACAGTACAATTAACAAACAACCCACAAACAAACCGGCAAAATATTGTATCCAACATCTAGAGTCAACGTAGGTGAGTGATGCTATGGTTCGGGTAGCCCCCAAGAAGTAGTGGCAATTTGGTCGCTCGCAGTCCCCTCTTCGATTGACCCCCCAGCTACTCTCGCGCATCGACTGCGAATTCTGAAATATCCTCTTGAGTGATTGATAAAGGGTTGCATGGTCCCGCTGGCCGTTGTGTTGTATAAAGCAAACGCAGTCGTACCGTATCTTTGACTGGCGGCAACTGCACATAACGACACCTTGCATGCTTTCTAAATCCAGACACACTCTTTTGCTACGACGTCACCGAGGGGGGAACTCTCGTATTTCCGGTAAAAACTCACGACCCCATACAATCCTTGTGACCGCAAAAAAGGGGAATTAAGACGACCGAAGAAGATCTGGTACACGCGGGTGGGCACTCTCGTCGGGCTCAGAGAGAGATTCTACACAGAGTAAACTTGAAAGAGGACCAGAGAGTTTGATACAAAAAAGCCGGGAAAAATCCAGGATGTCTTCTCCTCGTCGTTCCGGACGATCTTCTCCTCCTCCTGACCTTCAAGAGCAACGTCGTCGACGACAAGAACGCGTTGCCCGGATCGCCGCTGCTAGTTTGAGTCCCATGCATAGCCCCACTGCGACTACCTCTAGCCCATTGGCAGGAGAAGCAGCAGCAATAGGAGCAGATGCACTCCTCGTCACGAGCCCGAATCAACAATTACAACAACTACAACAACAACAAGCGGATGATATTGAACGGATTCGAGAAACGAGAGCCAGACGATTGCGCAAGGAACGACCAGGACAGGAACAACAAGATCTGCTTTCTTCGCCAACATCACCAGCAGCCCGAACAAACTCGACGACGACGCCCACTCGAGCTCAAACAGCCGGTATCGTTTCCAGAGCGGATTTAGAAGCAGCAGCTGCAGCAGCAGCAGCAGCAGCTCCGACCAATGCTACTAGTGTTTCTTCTACTACATCCCAAACATCACGTCATCAGCTGCGAGCGTCTTCATCTCCGGCCACTACCATGGCTGCGTCTATTCCAACTGGATCGATGGCCTCCACTGGCAGCGTTGGTAGCAGTAGCAGTAGTATCCGAGCCCGTCGAATTGCAGCCGCCGCATCATCAACAACAACGTCAGGGCAGTCCATGGCCGTTCGACGAGAGGATATTCGGCAGGCTGCGTTGTTGGCCTATGGAGATTCCCAGGCTACACCAGGAGCAGGGGGAGCAGCAACAACTTCATCGACTCGACGATACACCCGTGGTGCTGCCATGAACGAATCTCACGATTTATTGTCCATGGCGCCAGCACCACCATCGACGACCATGGGAAGGACGAGTGGTCATAGCTCGACATCCTCGGTTTCGTCATCACGAAAATCTAATCCAGAACAACAGCAGAACGAATCGTCGTCAACACCCGGTTCAGGTTCGGTGATGGCTACAAATACATCTGCAGGATCTTTGAGTTCGCGCTTGCTGGAACGTCGAGAAGCTCGAGCATCGGAACGACGACAGTTACAACAGCAACTACAACAGCAACAACAGATGCGAATGGGATCGACGGCACCTGTGACTCGGCAGGCATTGTTGACGATGGGATCTGACCACGACGACAGCAACAACAACAGTGATAACACCCTTAGCCGTTCAAATCGAACAGTCAACAGTTTCCGATTGGCGGAAGTCGAACGTCGTCTGGCGCGGCGGAAAAGTGGAGATGTGGAATTGATGCCTCCGACGACGATGAACACCAGTACGTCTGGAAGAGAAAGTTTGGAGGGTTCTTCCGTCGGATCATCGAAAACAACGACAACATCACGGTACAGAAACGAAGTCGAACGTCGACTAGCACGTCGACGAAGCAGTGATGATTTGAACCCTATTGTAGGTGCAACAAGAGAACCAACTCCCCCCAATACGAGAATTTCGAGAGAGGACCTCCAAAGGGAATCGGCGGGTTCCCTCATGACGACGACAGCAGCAGCAGGTACTACGACTACAAGAGGAACATCCACAGGAGTAAAGAGAGCGACTGGTACCTCCGCGAGTCCTGGATTCCAAGACTTGATCCTTGAATCGAATTCCAGTAATACCGCCAGTTCCACGTCTGGCAGTGACTATAGTCTGAAGGTTCGGGTCTTATCGGCCACAGACCTGCCTTCTCACGCGGTACCTTTCGCGAAGAACATTCCACTCTGCCCTGTCGTGAAGTTGGGGTTAGTAAAATTGCCTCATGACATCAAATCGGTAGAAATGGCGACAGCCTTACTTCGAGACCATCTGTGGGAATCAACGAATCTTGCAATGACGACAGTAGAAGAGAGCGGTAGCAGTATCGAAGATGTACCCCATTCCCGGACTCGATCGACCACTTGCAAACTAATGGGGAAACGAGACAATGGAAGTATAGAATTCGACCAAGAATTGCGTTGGGATCAAGTCCCATTTCCCCTCCCTCTAGACGATGACAAGAAAGACGGCGTGGATGAAGAGAAAAGCAACACCGACGATCGCGATAAATTCCATGTGGGCATTGTCGTCGAGGTGGCAGCTCGTGCAGTACGAACACCTGCCAATATTAAGGAGTCGCCATTACCCATTTATATCCAAACGGGACAAGGGCTATCAGGCCTACCAGCGTCACCACTCTCCCCTGCTGGAGTGCTGAAACGTGGTGTGTCGACGGGGATGACGGCGACGGAAGAGGAAGAAATGTCGGCTGGCATGAATCCTGCTCGACCGACTGAGGAGTTGACGCCCCCACCAAACATGCCCCTACCAAGCATGCCCCAGCCAAGCTTGTCACGAAGCGCCTCGTCGTCCTCGGATGATGATCTGGGAGCAGGAGGAGGAGCTTTACGCGCCTTATGGGATAAGGCAACGAACCGCAAGACGGCGGAACTGGAGAAGGCAGAAGCTGCAGCTGCTATCGCACGGATGTTGGTGGAGCAGGGGATTCCTGTTCACAATTATTCAACCACGAATTTCGGGTCTCTAAGTCCTGTGCATACTCAGGCGACCAAGGTCTTGGAGTTACGTCAAATCCAGTACAATGTTGCTCTGCGGAAAAAATCGTCGACATCACCGATAGATCACCCAATGTGTGACGACTGGCAACTGGGTTGTGTTGTCATTCCACTCTCGCAGCTTCCAATTGATGGGATCGCAAGGAATCAATCCGCAAGTGCAGTCATACAAAAGATGTTTCCATTATGGACCAAGGACGACGACGAGTTCAGACAGTCTCGAGGAGGAAGACGAGTACCGAACATTAAGTTGGAGCTAACGTTCTCTCATAGCGACACGATGGACCAGGACGAGGATAGGATGGGAATTCCAGGAGAGGGTGGTGGCAATACTTCCCTGGACGCGCTAATGTCCATGCACGACGATGCCGAAGGCAGGGCCGGCGACGTCGACAAGGCCAGCAGGACTGAGAAGCAGGATGCCCTGAATCCATTGCTGCAGGGTGGAGTGGTCGACTTTATTGCGATTGTTGGCTGCACCCATTTCAATACACAACCGCCCGAGAACGGGGCAAAGGGTTGGATAGAAGAGTCTCCGGAGTATACTGTACTCGAACAGTTCCCTCCAAACAACGAGTTCCACATCAAGCACGGACGAAAGGCGTTGCTGCCAGAGATGGTTCAATGGTTTTGCTTCCCTGAAGGAGCCCGTGCGTGGAGGGGAGACGGGCCTCCGTCTCATCTCGATATGAAGCTGAAGCGATTCTCGGCATCTACACCCGCGAATGTAGCGTCATCGATCGCGGCCTTTGACGCATGCTTGAATTGCACCACGTCGTTTTCATGGTTTGTTATAGCTTCCAACTCTGATGAGTACGGATCAAAACTTGTAAAGACATACGGGGCTGTCCTTCGTTTCTACGTACCAGCCCCGATGGAGGTCTCCGCGACGCAACAGGACGATACCCTTGTTGGGGAAGGGGAACGACTGACAAAAGACAAGAAAAAGCGAATCTGGATCCCGATGGCTATTTGTTTCACTTCAAATTTGCCAATTATTGGTATCATGGAGGCGATGATGCTGAGACTCTGTGAGGATCTGTCGTCGAAGGACGGACCTGGACTGTCCGGGACCGACCTGTTGAAACCTCATGAGGCACTTTGGGACTTGATCGTCACGTTTCAGAAACCGATGCCTGGAGTCATTAACTGTTCCGTGCCCTTTCTTTCTGGTGAAAGGTTCCTATTGTCTTTGCCTCAATCGAGTGGACTCCCCCCACTCCCGCATGGAAAGGCGATTGTGTCGACATGCCGATTACTGGGACCAGATGGGTTGAACTTTTTGCTTGCAGCAGCTTTGACGGAATGCAAGATTCTTCTCCACTCGAACTCACTGGCTGATATTGCTATGGTTGCTGAAGTTGTTACCGCGCTTCTCTTCCCATTCTTTTGGTCGCTTCCGTATATCCCCATTTTGCCTCTTGGGATGTTGGAATTCGTGGAAGCCCCACTGTCCTACATGCTTGGAATACCAACCCAAAGCCTTCGTTTGATCGATCCGTCGGCACTTGACGACGTAGTCGTGATAGACTTGAATAGTACTATGTCGTCTTTGACCTCGTTTGCCCGACGAAACACCCCAAAGGCCAGCGCAAGCAAAAATCCGCCACCCCTGCCATCGCAGGTAAGCAACAACATTTCTCGGGCCGTGCACCATTTGATTCGGGATGAAGAGGACATAGACATGGAATATGGAATGATGGATATGGCATACCACTCTTTGCCTGGTCTCGAGACAGAAAGCCTCGCAGAAAGGGAATTCCGTGTCTCCGTTGCGATCGAAATCTGTAGCTTGCTACGAGGCTATCAGGAGTGCACGGGAGCTGTGTTTAACAGAGATAAATTTCTCAAGATTGCGCCAGGCGTCTTCGAAGAGAAACAAAGCCGACGTGGTCCAGGTCAACCAGGTCAAGGGCAAAGTCAACAACCGACACCTGCGAAAGTAGTTTCGGCACGCTCGAAGCGATTTCTTTCCCTTGTTGTAAATACTCAGAACTTTCACCAGTTTATTGAATCGCTGGAAGAGAAAGAAAGTGGATCATTCTTCCACGAAATTATGGAGACATTTGATGACGCTTCTTCGGAACCGTATGTCGCACCTTCAGAAAAGACTATAGCCGCTTTGGTCAACTCGCTACAAGAAGAAGAAGACAGAGTTCCGACGTATCGCCTATCGGGACAAAGTGGTGATGAAAGGGATGATGCTTTCTCTTTTGATGAGAATGTAATGGATATTCTCTCTGATGATTTCATGTTCAACTCTGCGACACACGAGATCTCCTCCTCGTTCACAAACCAGTGGCTCTTACCTATGAAGCAAGCTGCGGATGAAAATGCCACTGAGGCATCCGAGCAAAGTACGTCACCACCCTGGAGGTACAATACTCTACTAGATATTCAGAGTAGAGACTTTGTCATGGCTGAGCCAATAAACCTTCGCCAAGCTCTTGGTGATCGCCGGTATCGTGCTTGGCGACAAGAACAAGATGAGAAGGGAGCCGATGGCCTTGAGCTCGGTTTTTCACCAAGAAACTTGGATACAGCCAAGAGAGGAAATGCTCTTGATCTCACCACCCTTGTTTCGTCCATGACGAGTGATGATGCCCTCGAAAACATGCTTGCAGCAACTGGTACTGGTCCCATGAGACAAACAGCCACTGATTCTCGTCAGCAGAAGATTACTGACGCAAAAGATCGAGACATTATCAGGCGATGCCTCGACAGAGCTAACGAAAAGAATGGGAGCGAGACGCCATTCATTGAAAACGGGAGAGACCTCTTGTCGGAATCAGAGAAGGCATTGCGGAATCCTTCTGCGCAGAGATTTCTGCTTTCCGTGCTTGCTCAGCGTACAAGATTAGAAGGTCAGCGTACACGTGGGAATCGTCGTGCGAATGCATCGCAGATGCCAATGTCTCGCTTGGATCACGTTGCTTTTGAGTGTTTGGTAAGGATGAGCTGCGCCATCCTTGACTCGTGTATGGATTATAGGGAATATGAGACTGCGTATCGGCTGCTCACGTTGACTGCCGGCTTCACTAGTGTCGAAGATGAATCATTAGCTGGAGACGAAGGGGGTGTTCAGTTTGTCCTTATGACTTCGCGAATTGCTATTCATCCAGTGTTCGCGGACCTGGCCGTGTGGAAGACGGTGATGAATCTTCAACTAATCGATCGTCGAAACGAAAAGAAAGCGGAGCCTCGCCAGACAGATAATGCTAGCGTTAGTTCTGACGACACGATCAACGACGACGAAGACGAAAGAGAATATGAAGCAGCTGTGGCCACCTTGTACGAGATGCAAGGTTACAACGTCCCCGGAGAAGAGTTGTCCCGGTTTGCAACCCGCGTTAGCGAAGAAAAAGGATGGTTCAGTTCCGATGATAGAGGGCGTCAACTGTTGGTACTCGCTCGCAGAATTACTGTTCGTCGCGATCAGACCGACATCGGCCGTACAGGCGACTCGGCTTTGGAAATTATTGGAAGGTCACAGGATCAGTACGAAGGTAACGGTGAAGATGGTATCACTGCGACCCGGAAGAGAGTTGTCGATGAGAAAGCGTGGACCGAGATTGCCTGGTGTCACCCCGCGGCTCAGGAATTGACAATTCGCTCTAATGTAGGATCAGGTAGCGAGTACATGAAAAGATCTCCCGTAACTGCTTTGGCATCGTTTGGTCAATCTGTCGCAGTTTCCGCCGGGCTGGACGGTGGCGTGTTTCTGGCCTACTCGATTCATGGGAATAGGAAGGGAGTTCGGGGGATCCACCTGGACTGGGGTAGTGCTAGCCGAGGAGGTGCGAGTGCATCCCTTGATGGCGAGTATGGAGTAGGTATGTAGACAGAGTGCCTGGTCATGAAGTGATGCCTTTTTTGAACCTGACACTAATTTCATGTTTTCCGCAGGCGCTGTCAGTTGCATCGCAACCGCTTTTGGGGGTGGCGGGCAGCAGTCGCTGCCCCACATTCCTTGGGGCGCCGAAGATGACGACGAAGACGCTGCAAGATACCGCGATAGTCTCATCAAGTATATTGATGGTAGTCGTGTCGTTGCTGGGACGACTGCGGGCGACCTTAGAGTCTGGACTGGTAAGTGGTCTTAAACGTTATCAGCCGGGGTGGGCATTCATTCCTTGCATGAATCTGTTATCTTAATTCTGCAATTATTGCTTCAGTTAAGGATATTCTATCTGCATTGTTCGCTGCCGAAGCGGCGATCAAGTGGATGCTACGACAAAAAGCGCGCTGACCAGGCTTAAGTTTTCCCTTCGCGGTCGAGCCCTTGCTGGCCACAGAGGAGGCGTTACTGCAATCGATGTACCATCACAGATTTATAGGCCGGATTCCATTGTAACGGGAGGTGCCGATGGGTTACTTAAACTTTGGTCGTTGCGTTCGCCAGTGAGTGGTATTCGATCAAACAGTGGTGAGGCGACCGAAACTCAACGAGGACGGGGCGGTGACGCTATGAGTGTCCTGACTGGACATTCTGGACGAATCGCATGCGTGAAGACAGCCTGGCATGGTGATAGGTTAACCAGTGGTGGAGCGGATCGAACCATTCGTGTATGGGACTTGGCCGCTGGAGGCAAATGCTTGAACACCTTGGTCGGTCACATGGGCTGGGTAACCTCTCTCCGGGAGTGGGGAAGCAACACAATCGTTTCGGGTTCGACTGATCGGACCATCGCTCTGTATGATGCTCGTGTCTCGAAATTGCCTCTGTTTACCTTGCGATATCATGATGCGCCTATCACGGATGTCTTAGTCGGGTCGAGGACCGACCCCATCATCATCAGCGCATCAGCTGATGGCTCGATGGCGACATGGGACTTTCGTTCACTTTCACAGGCTGCCGACAGTGAGCCCACTTCCAGCCACGGTGGTTCGGGTGTGGTCATTCGAGAACCGAAGGCGCCAATGAGCCACTACACGTTGCCTGAAACATCCCGCCCGGGGCAGGTATTTTTGTGCCGAAGTACAGCGAACGCAGAAACATCGTTTATGAGTCTTGGTCCTGATTCTATTGTCCGTGAGTGGGATATAAACACCGGTCGGATCGAATCAGAAATCGCAGCGGGTTTCAGCGATGTCGTCTCCGACTTCATTCCTTGCAACGACAGCGCCGTCCACCAAAACGACAACCGTTCGAAAGGTTACGTGATGAGTTCCCTTGATGGCACGATAAGGATGCGACGACTGGCCAACGCATAATTTTAAATCGTAAACTACGAACTGACATATTAGCAGTATTTTTTGATATCTAAAAGTATTAAAGGCTTAGAGGACATTCACGCACTTGAGATCCTCTGCGGCTTGGCACAAACGAGCGGCCATGGCTTCTTCTCCAGAGCGAAGCATCATACGGGGGTCGTAGTACTTCTTGTTGGGCTTATCGGCACCTTCAGGGTTTCCAATTTGTCCTTGGAGGTAATCGTGGTACTTGGCTTCGTACGCTCGGACACCATCCCAGAAGGCCCACTGGGTGTCGGTATCAATGTTCATCTTGATGACACCAGCTTCAATCGCGTATTGGATATCTTCGACGGAAGAACCAGAACCTCCGTGGAAGACAAACTTCATGGGCTTGGGGTCAGATCCACCGAGCTTTTCAACGAAGTATTCTTGAGTGTTGTGAAGGATGATGGGCTTCAGCTCAACGTTTCCGGGAGCGTAGACTCCGTGAACATTTCCGAACGATGCGGCACACGTGAAGGCAGCGTTGGGAACAGAGGCGAGTTGCTCATAGGCGTAGAAGACCTCCTCAGGTTGAGTGTAAAGACGAGAAGAATCAACGTCAGAGTTATCAACGCCATCTTCTTCTCCTCCCGTTACACCGAGTTCGAATTCAAGGAGAATGTCCAATTTGGCGAACTTCTCCATGTATGACTTGCAGATGGCAATGTTTTCTTCGAGGGGTTCCTCGGAGAGATCAAGCATGTGTGAGGAGAAAAGAGGTTCTCCGTGGAGGTTGTAGTATTCCTCGTTGGCGGCCAAGAGACCATCCATCCATGGCAACCATGCCTTTTGGCAGTGGTCAGTGTGGAGGACGACGGGGACGTTGTACAAGGCAGCAACCTCACGGACGTGCTTAGCAGCGGCAATAGTTCCAGCAATAGATGCCTTGTCAGCAGAGTTGTCAGCCGCCTTTCCGGCAATGAATTGACCTCCACCCTTCGAGAAGGTCACCATGATAGGTCCACCGTACTTCTTTGCGGCTTCCATGCAGGCGTTGATGGAGTTGGTTCCGACGACGTTGACACCTGGGATAGCAAATCCAGTCTCCTTGGCGTGGTTCAAAAGATCGACCAATGCCTTTCCAGTGACGACACCAGGCTTGATGGTGGCAGGGAGCTTGGCAAAAGCCTTACAATATTCTAGGCGTTAGAACTGTGGTATCCCTCAGTGTTCGCATCGTACGTCAGTAAAAAAATTCCCTTACCTTGGTTTCCGTCGTGCTCATCTTGAGGGATGAAGCGGGGCGGCTGAAGGTGGCGCCAGGGGTGAAGGCAGCCACAGGGGCGACAAGAAGAAAGGCAGAGGAAAGCTTCATTGTTTATTGATTTACGACGTTGATGATTCCTTGCAGCACAAAAAAAGTGTGATCGTTTGTTGCAGATGTCGACCGATCACAACCACCCAGGCCACACAAACTCGCACACACACTCACACCGATTCCTTCCTTTACAAGAATCGGGGTACTTCCGTGGATTCTGCTACAAAAGATCGACGACGATGACGATCGTTTTGTCAGTTTTGAGCATACGTAAGCGCCGCGCCATACAAGTAATCCCATTTTTGGGTGGGGGGACACAGGAGGGCGGCGTGGTCACTTCCCGCCACATCAACCGATCGCGCGCGAACCCCGCCGGAAAGCGCATTTACAGGCAGTGTGACGTCTCTGTATCGTATCGCATACATATCATACCTACGCGTGTGGGCTGGACTGGAACTTGACTGGACTGTCACTGTCACAGTGTCACTGTCACAGTGACTGTGACAGTGACTGTCAGCTTTTCGGCGTCTATTGTTGGTACTTACCTATGTGACTTAGGTACGTTTGTGAAGGTACTTTGACTCCAACGTTCGTATGTATGACTGTGATATGTATGATAGGGCGACCTCACTGTCAGGAGAGAGAGCGGAGGTTGGATGACTTGGCTTCGATCATAATTCCATCGTTTGCTCTTTCATATGCATTAGTCTACATCCTATACGAGTTTTTAGGCTGTCTGAGAAGAAAAGGTGGGCGGAATTGGTTCTAACGCGTTTATATGCATCGCAGTAGAGGAGCTACCGGTAGATCAATCATCCACGCCGGGCATCGGGGAAAAAACTAGTGATGAACGCATACTCCCCCCCCCCCCCCCCCCCCCCTTTCACCACCC
>Ga0194115_10005760_pt1 | contig 12748 bp, 18 predicted proteins | sample TA2MahsurfametaG_3_FD_148656 | JGI IMG/M metagenome (GOLD analysis project Ga0194115, IMG submission 148656) | Freshwater microbial communities from Lake Tanganyika, Tanzania - TA2015002 Mahale S4 surface | ecosystem: Environmental > Aquatic > Freshwater > Lake | place: Tanzania: Lake... | reverse complement strand
TTGGAGAAATTTGGACCGATATGCAAAAAATTATCATGCCAAGGTTGAGACAATCTACCGTGATTTGAAATCTAACTTGGGTGATTTCTTTATCCTCAAAGACAAAAACCGTGTTTTCAGTCCTGAAGATAAAATCGAGAAGATGATTCAATCACAAAGCATGATTACCAACTTGGATGGAACTTCTGATAGAATAACAATTCTTCAAGCTCTTAATGGTAATCTGATTCATGGGGACCATATTCACCCTCATGTCCATGGTGGAAAAACTGACGTGGACAATTTACAACTTCTAACCAAAAAAGATAATCTGAAGAAATCAGATAAAATATAATTTTTAAAAAAATAATTTTGGCGATTTGTGTGAAATGATTATCTTTGAATTCACAAAACACACACCATGACTACCCAAATCGCCACCCAAGACAAAGTTCGTAACTACCAAGGTCAAAGTCGTTTTATTTTAAGTTTGAAAGAAAATTTAAAAAAATGGGGTAGTCTCAAACCTAAACAATTGGACGCAGCCGAAAAAGCTCTAAACTCTGAGGTTAAGGTAATCAACACGGAGGACCTTCCTGAGAATGTTAAGTGTATTATTGACTACAAAGGTGAAAACCTTTTCGTTAAGGACATTGCTTCCAAATTTCAAAAGTGGGGTACACTCACCTCAAAGCAAATTTCAGCCGCTGTAGCTACGATTCAAAAGGAAGAATACCAAAAAAAGTCCTTCTTGGTTCATTGGGCAACTCCTGGTCAGACCATTCAAGTTGGTCGTAAAGTGGGTCAATATCTCAAAGAAAAGTATGAATTGGAGTTCAATCCAATTATTCTTGACATTACTGAAATCATCGAAGTACGCCCCAAGGCTATCAAGTTCAAAGCCAAGATGACCTCAAAAAGAGGTAACGTTTGCTCCGTATGTAATAAAACACTTACTGATGAATTTTCTATGATTACTGGCATGGGTAAAATTTGTGCCGGTCACCTCAAAGTTGAATATATTACAGACCGTTCACAAGTAGAAACCTTCCGTGAAAGATATTTAAAAAGGATTGAAGAAATTGGAGAGATGGAAGTATGGGCACCAAAGACATCTATTAAAGAATGGGTTGGTGGTAAAGCCATTATCCACAAAGCAGCGATTGAGTCTCTCTATTGACTCAAAACCCCGAGGTTGATTACTTCGGGGTTTTTTTATAATCTTTAAAAAATCCACCTTTGTTGAAAACAGATATTTTCAAATTACATCAATGGAGATTATTTCGATGATGATTTACAAAAAAAGGATTAAAATTATATTTCAAAGGTATGAGAACTAAAAAACCTAGTGCTATTATATATGGATGGTATAAGTTAGGTGATGAACTATTGGAAACTGACTTATACAAAGAGGAAGGTTTATGGGATGACGTTATGATATATTCATTACCTGAACCGATTGACATCCTTGAGGATTACACAAAATACAAACCTGATTTGATTATTTCCATAGGAATAAATATAAACTTACCACAATATCAATTGAAAAGAATTCATCTTCATTTCGAAAACCCTTTAAGTGATTATGAACTCGCTAACGAAATAGTTAAAAACTCAGTATACAAATCTTGTGAGGTCCAAAGACCAAGATTTTCGATATTTACTCCGATATATAAAACTGGTGAAAGAATCAAAAGAACTTACTATAGTTTAAAAAATCAAATATGGACTAATTGGGAGTGGGTTGTGGTCGATGATTCACCGGATGAGGAAACATGGAAGATATTAAAGGAAATATCACTAACTGACCATAGGGTGAAAATTAATAGAATTTACCCAATATCTGGGGGTATAGTAGGACTAGCAAAAAATAGAGCGGCTTCATTGTGTGATGGTGAATGGTTGGTTGAATTAGACCATGATGATTATCTTAGTACTGATTGTCTTTCAACATGTAACGATGCAATTTTAAATTTTCCTGATGCAGGATTTCTGTATTCGGATGTTGCTGAAGTTTACGACGATGGAAAAATGAAATACTACGACCACGATTGGACTGGTAATTGGTATGCTAGACATGATAACTTATTCGATTTTGGTTATGCTGGACATAGTTGGGTTAAAATGGATGGTATGGATATTTTATCTCATTGGTACCCTGATATAAATCCTCTTTCAATCAGATTTAATATATCAATGCCTAATCACGTAAGAATGTGGGAGAGAAAATTTTATCATTCAATAGGAGGACACAACAAAACCACTCCTGTTGCGGATGATTTCGAAATAATTGTAAGAACTTTCCTTCACACAAGAATTATACACGTAAAAAAATGTCTTTACATTCAGTACAATAACAGAAATAGTACCGTGGATAACAACGCCACAGATATAAATCGGAGAGCGAGACTCATAAGAGATTTTTATGATGTAGCAATCCATAAAAGAATACTAGAATTAGGATTTGACGATTGGAATTGGAATTATGAAACCAACCAATCTCAACGATTACAAAATCATGTACCTATAAAAAAGTATTTCCAAGAAGAACAAGTAATGAATTACATTTATGAATAAGAAAACAAAAATTTGTCTAAATGCAATGGTTGGAAACGAATCCAAAACCATTATGAGGATGTTAAATTCTGTAGAACCCTACATTGATTATTGGGTTATTCAATGTAACGGAAACGATGAAACCGAAAAAATAATCACAGATTTTTTCAAAGAGAAAGGGAAACCTGGTTTCACATATAAAATTGATTGGAATTTTCCAGGTTGGAACCGAGACCATACTCTTCAGAAATGTTTGAAAGCGGACCATGGTTGTGATTGGATACTAAGAATGGATGCTGATGAAAGATTACATGTCGACCCAAATTTTGATTGGAGCATTATGGATGACACCTCAATTGACAGTTACAATATTGTTGCTCAGAATGGTCAACTAAGATATTTCAGAACTTGGTTTTGGAATGCTAAAAGACCTTGGTTTTTTCAACACGACCAAAGACACGAAACTATACATCTACCTGAGGTTGGTGAAGATTTCGTTAGAAAAATGATGCCTCAAGGATTTCGTCATTTAGTTTCTCAAGATGGCGAAACATGGGCCGCTCCAAGGAAATTCCTCAAGGACGCTTTAGAGTTAGAGATGGACAAGGTTGTTGGAAACACAGTACTAAAAGACCCGTATCATTTGTGGTATATTGCTAAAAGTTATTCTGATTGCTATGGTAATGTTTCAGAAATGCCATTTGGTAAACAACACTCTGACGAATACGCAAGAAGAAGTGTTTGGTACTATCAGAGGTGGTTCGAAACCAATTTCGATTGGGATATTACAAAACCTGCGCCAAGAAAAGATGAAATGGCTTACTTTGCTCTTTTGATTATGGGACAAGCAATTGATTTCATGGGCGACACTCAAACAGCAATAAATTACATATACAAGGCTGGTGAATTCTCACCGTCAAGAAACGAACATTTGGTTTATGTAAATTTTATTTTGGAAAGACAGGGAAAATTTGAAGAAATACTCAAAAATATCGAATACATGTCTGAACCAACAAGAGTAAACCCCTTCCCAAATCTTTCATTTTTGATTGAGGACAGAGCATATCTTGATACAAGTAATTTCATTAATGAATACAAAGAAAGAATAACGAAAAGGATTAAAACACCTATCATCAACAATAGCAGTATCAAATTCGAATTTTGATGTTTGATTATCTTATTGTAGGTGCCGGTCCATTCGGTGCTGTGTGTGCACATGAGTTAACAAATGCTGGAAAAAAATGTTTAGTAATTGACAAAAGGGAACACATAGGTGGAAATTGTTTTACTTCTAATGAGGATGGTATTCACATACACAAATATGGTGCACACATATTTCACACAAATGACGATAAAGTTTGGAATTACGTAAATAAGTTTGCTGAATTTAGACAATATTGTCACAATGTTATTGCCAATTACAAAGGTCAAATGTTCACGATGCCATTCAACATGTGGACATTTAACCAATTGTGGGGTGTAAGAACTCCTGAAGAGGCTCGAGATATATTATTGAGTCAAACCCATACCAAAAAAATTACAAATCTTGAGGAGCAGGCAATCTCGATGGTTGGATACGACATTTATGACAAACTTATAAGGGGATACACAGAAAAACAATGGAAAAAAACTTGTGATAACTTACCTGCCTCAATAATAAAACGCTTACCCGTGAGATTCACGTGGGATTCTAATTATTTCGATGACAAATACACTGCATTACCAGTTGGGGGATACACACAAATTTTCCAAAACTTATTAAAAAATATTGAGGTAAAATTAAATCAAGATTATTTCTCTGACCGTGATTATTTCGATTCTTTAGCCCAAAAAATTATTTTCACAGGTCCTATAGATAAATTCTATGATTATAAGTTCGGAAAACTAGAATATAGAAGTTTACGTTGGGAGACAAAAAAACTTTCACAAACTAATTTTCAAGGTGTACCCGTAGTAAATTATACTGATAACATTACTCCTTATACCAGAATATTGGAACACAAGTGGTTTGATTTTCAGAACCAAAAGAACACAATAATAAGTTATGAATACCCAGCAGATTACGATGGTTTAAATGAAGCTTATTATCCAATTAGAGATGAAAAAAATACAAAAACTTATTTGCAATATGAGGAACTTTCAAAAACTCAAGATAGATTTATTTTTGGTGGTAGACTAACTAGCTATGTTTATTATGACATGCATCAAATAATTGCTCAAGCTTTGAAAAAAACCCAAGATATTTTGTATTTATTTTGATGAAAGTTAAATATCGTAATATAGATAATCATTTTTCAGAAAGGGAAATGGAATTAATCAAAGAGTTTTCCAAATTTTTACAAAAAGAACTACCTTTAAATCAAGACATATCAATTTTTTTTGAGAAAAACAGAAAGGACAACATGACAACAGGTATGAGGTTACCTAAACATAAAATCTACATTTTAGTAAAAAATAGACTTTTAATTGATATTTTGAGGACTTTATCTCACGAGTGGGTCCACGAATATCAAGTTCAAAAATTGGGAACTAATGAAGAGGAAAAAATTGTGGATATTGGTGGTCCCGAAGAAAATATGGCAAATATATTGTCAGGAATATTTATGAAAAAATTTGTGAAAAACTTTCCACAACACAAAAATTTGGTTTTTGGAGAGATTGATTAATCTTTTATCTTCAGTTTTACTCCTATTTTACAAAAATATCAAATTTATATATAAAAAAACCCCTCGATATAGGGGTTTTATATTTAACAATCTTTTTCTGCTTCCACATCGAGGAGCGTCATTCCGACAAAAGGTTTATTGGCGTCGATTGATACAGGTGCCCTTTTTTCCCAAGGTTCAAAACCTTCACCCTTTTTGGGTTTACCACAACAGTCAACGTAAAAAAACTCTTGAGGTGCAGGTTGAAATTGTGCCAATTGACAATTTACGGGGGGAAGTTTTTCTGACATCTCACCAGTTTCGTTTGGTTTTTGCTCGGAAAAATTTTCTTTTGTAGGTACGGATAAATGGTTGGGATTTTTTTTATCCTCTTTTGAAAATGATTTCCATAATATCCAAAAAGCCACACCACCGAAAAGAACAATAACAACAGATAATATTGACATAAATTAATTTTAATATAAATATTTTGGATTTTGTGTAAAAATGAATTATTTTTATTGGATGAATGCTCCAACCAAAGACCTTCAAATTAAATCAAGAACAACAGGTTTTGCTTCACCTGCAGAATCTTATGTTGATAAACGTCTTGACCTTAACGACCTAATTGTTCAAGATTTTCACACGACATTTTACTTTCAATATAAAGGAACAAACACACTTGGAGTTAGGACAGGAAACATACTCGTTATTGACCGTTCCATTGAACCTAATAATGGTGATTTGGTGGTATTATCCGAGAAAGAATGTTTCAAGATTAGAAAGTATGAGGGACAGACCAATTTTTGGGGTCGTGTTAGTTGGATATTAAACAAATTATAATATGAAAATTCTAAATATAATTGGACATCCCAGTAAAAAAAGTTTCAACTACGCAATTCATAAAACTGTTTATGATTTTTGTAAAACTCATAATGATATTTCTGTGATAAATTTAGATTTATATGATGAAGATTTTGACCCAATAATCAGGGATAAAGAAACAGAAAAAAATCAACAACTTGTTGTTATGTATCAAGATTTAATTCGTGAATCCGACATCATTGTAATTACATCTCCTGTTTGGTGGTTTAGATTAACAACAATGCTTGAGGGTTTTTTTGATAAAGTTTTAACTCCAGGTTTTGCATATAAGTTTAAACCAATTACTAAAAAATATGGTTTACCCGTTCCATTACTGAAAGATAAAAAAGTTATAACTTTTCTAACTCACGGAGCACCAGCCTTACCTGTGTATATAATATATGTTAACTCTGTGAAACTTAGACTTGTAATGGGGGTATATTCATTTTGTTTTGGATGGTTTCGTCAAAAAGTTGTACAGTTTTGGTCAGTTCCATTTTTAAAACAAAATGATAGGATGATATATCTCGACACAGTAAAAAATATTTTAAAAAAAACTTATATTAAAACAAAATTTAAAAAATGAATTGGGATATAGTAGGATATCTTGGTACGGGAGTCGTATTAGCTTCGTTTTTAATAAACGACATTATTCGTTTAAGACTTGTGAATGGTTTGGGGGCATTAATTTGGTTAATATATGGAATTGGTTTGTCATTAAATCCACAAATTGTTATAAATTCGTCTATTATTTTAATTCATTCATATTGGTTTTATAAAAACAGAAAGTTATGGAAGAGTTAGATTTACATGGAATATTTCACAGTGAGGTAAAAAACAAGGTGGAAAATTTTGTGTTAATGAACTCAAAAAATTTACCTGTAAGAATAATAACAGGAGATTCACAAAGAATGAGAACCCTCACGGTAAACATATTAGACAAATACAAATTTAATTACGATATACCGGCATATAATCCTGGTGAAATAATTGTTTTAAACTGATGGAAAATAAAAAGATTGGAATTGTAGATTGTAATAACTTCTATGTTAGTTGTGAAAGAGTATTTAACCCAATTTCTATTGGTAGACCAACTGTGGTTTTATCAAACAATGACGGTTGTGTAATTGCTCGGTCACAAGAAGCAAAAGACCTCGGAATAAAAATGGGGGAACCTTTTTTTCAAAAAAAAGATTTCATGGAGGAACACAGATTCTGTGTATATTCATCCAATTACAATCTTTATGGTGATATGTCTGACAGAGTTATGACAATAATCAAACGTTATGCGAACGAAGTTGAAATATATTCAATTGATGAGTGTTTTGTAGATTTCTCCAACATACCTGACGAAGAACTTTTAGACAGATTACATCTTATAAGAAACGAAGTAAAAAGATTAACAGGGATTCCTGTGTCAATCGGTGTCGGTCCAAACAAAACTCTTGCTAAACTCACATCATATATTGCAAAAAAACAAGCGACCTATGAAGGAGTATGTTCATATTGGACCTTACATAATTTTAGGAATTCACTTTACACAATATCAGTTGATGAGGTTTGGGGTATTGGGAGAAAATGGTCCAAGAAACTTAAAATGATAGGTGTAGGTAGTATTGGGCAGTTTGTGATGTTAAACGACGGTCTTGTAAGAAAAATGATGAATGTCAATGGATTGAAAACAAAGATGGAGATACTTGGAATGTACTGTCATCCAATTAAACCAATTCCGCAACAGAAAAAAAATATTGCCTCTACTCGTTCTTTTGGTCAAGATATCGATTGTTTTGACCAAATTGCGGAAGCGATGTATTCGTACATCAAAAATGGTATAAAGAAACTTGAAGAAAATGGGATATCTCCAAATCGAGCAACAATTTTTATGGCAGGAAATAAACATAAAGATGAAAAACATTATTCAAGTAGAAAAATCGTTTTCAACAAACAAACTAGAGATATAAATGAAATTTGGTCTCAAATATATCCACATTTAAAAAAAATGTTTAAAACAGGAAAAAAGTACAAAAAATGCGGTATCATTTTTAATGAACTTATGCCTGAAAAGGTGGAACAAGCAACATTATTTTCAAGTTCAATACAAATTGTACAACCACCTGTAAACCTACAAAAAAATTGGGAAATGAGGCAAGATTTTGTTTCTCCTAAGTTTACAACAGATTGGAATGAAATACCAAAAGTTTTTGTCTGAGTCTATTTTTTTCATATCTTTGTGATATGAAAGAATTCATCAGATTTTGGTTACTAAATCGTGTTATTAAAAACACTACCTTAACAGCGGAGATTTATCAAATGATGTACCATTACCGTACATTCCTTAGACCGAGTGAGACACAGCAACAACCTTTTTTTCCACCAAAAATTGAGGGAAAATCGGTATCACCTACGATTTCTTCAGTTGGGGTTCAACCATCTATATCCAATAGAAGAAAAGAAATGATGTCGGCGCTTTCTGAACTCAAGGCTAAAATTATCAAAACTAAACAAGATAAAGATTCTATCGGCATATTGGAGGCTGCCATAAAAAATGTCAACTGAATACGAAAATGGAATATTCGTTCCACTCAAAATCGGAGATGTGATTTATACAGGTAGGTTCAAAAATAAGAAAACTACTGTGAAAACCATTGGGGTCGATAAATACGGAATGCCCACTATAAACGGGAAACCTGCCTTTACATTCAGACTTGTCCCTCGATAAGATAGTAAACTGCCACTGTTAGACCATAAACTTTCTCATCATGTACTCATTATTAAAATATTGTTCGGGTAAATCGTTCCAATTCAATTTTTTAATGAAATTACCTTCTCCATCAAAGACTTTGACTTTTTTCGGGGGACGACCATCTTCAAATTCAGAAACAATTATTTGTTTTTTTCCATTAATTTTTACAACATCTGTCCAAGCGCCTGTCTTTTTACCTCTCAAGTAATTACCTTCGCTTCTTATTTCACCATTCGGATAATAGCTCGTCCAAAAACCTAAGTTTGCTCCACTTCTGCCGATTTTACCGACAGCGGCAACACTTCCCGCAGGATAATATACGATAACTTCCCCTAAGGGTAAATTTCTATCGGTCCACGCATCGGAAGTATATGACAATTTTCCATCTTTAGTGAAACCTGACATTTGTGGAGGATTGGATGAAAAATCAACAACTTTTGGATTTTTTTCATAATCATAATACCAAATACCAATTCTATTTCCTTTAGAATCGAATTCACCTTTTTCCTCTAATCTACCATCGTAATACTCCTCGTAAGGGCCAACTAAATTATGTCGTGCATATGTTCCTTTTCTTTCTAATTTACCGTCCCTATCATATGTTACGAATGGACCTACAGTATAATCATTAACCCAAGTGTAAATAGCCGCCAAAGTACCTGTATCAAATTCTTTCCAAACACCTTGTTTTCTTCCTCTTTCGTCTTGGAAACCTTTACCTTTGACAGGAATTTCAAAATCACCTGGAAAATTTTCATTTTCTAAACTATAACGGGGGATTTTACCACCTACAAATTCGAAGAATTTTATTTGGTTGATACCAATATCCGAATTATCGTTTTTATCCATAAACTGACCTGACTCGTAGTGTAATTGATAAGGAGATTTCGGGTCCTCTAAATTATAAAGAACAAAATAACTCGAACCCTTGGGGTCTGTGAGATAGTCCTTGAAGTAACGGTAACTAGCAATAGTACAGATATCTATTCTAGCACCTCGGTTTCTACCCTTACATTTTCCGAGAATGTCTCTATAAAGTTTCCAAGTTTTTTCATTTACTCCAAAAATTTGGAATACCTGATAAGGAGTAATTTTGTCTTTTAGATTGTTTTCGAATATACCCATGTATTTTGCTCCACCAGTTGATTCTAACTTTTCAATATCATTCTTTGATACAAAGTTATCTTTACCTGTAATCTCATCAAAGACAATATCTCCTTCACGAACATCGATAACCTCGTCCAAGAATTTTTGAATATCTTCAGCCGTTTTATATAGATTGATGTCCTTATTAGTAAATTTATTTTTATTCTTTTCGAACAAGTCGAAATATTCTTTGTATTTATAGACATCCTCAGCTTTAATCAAACCTGTTCCAACTCTTTTAGATAACCAAGCAATATAATTGAATTTTCCACCTGAAACCTCTTGAATTTTGTTGAAAACCTCCTCGGTCATTGGTTTGTCTTTACCAACATATTTGTCTTTCAATTGTTGGATTTGAAGTGCCAAGTCTTCAACTAGAATAATTCTCAAATTATCGAGCAAGTTCATACACCATAAATACTTTGGGAATCTTGTTTTTTTATCCTGTCGGAAACCCAATCGTGTAATTTTTCTTCAGCACGGTCGTATGAAAATTTGAACCAAATTTGTAAATCTTCAGGATGTGCTTCGAAATAATGATAAAAAGATTCAGAGCCACCTGTCACTTTAACAAAAAGTCTTTTTTCGCCTGATTTGTATAACTGAAGGATTACATCTGAAAATTTGGGGTGTTTTTTCACAGAAACTTGAATTCTGTTTGGAAACTTTTAATCGAGATATAGTTTGATGTAATCTTTCATTGAGCAAACATACAAATAAATAGTGAAATTAAAATATTTATTAGTATGATATTACGTTTGACAGAAGTAGAATTAGTTTCGTTATTAAAAAAAGTAATTTTCGAAAATAGTTCTCCTCCAAATCTTTTGAATGTTCCACATTATTTACAGACTGATGATAGTACTTGCGGACCGGCTTCACTCAGAATGGTTATGTCACATTACGGATTGAGTGTTTCTGAGGAAGATTTGGCGGAAGCCTGTGGACACTCTTACGAATTCGGTTGCAGAAGTGAGGATATGGCTTGTGCAGCCAAGGCATACGGATTCGACGTACTTCTGAAAAATAACTCAACAATCGATGAAATTTCGAAATTAGTTAATTCAGGTGTACCTGTAATTGTTGATTGGTTTTGTGGAGACCCACCTGAGGGACACTCTTCAGTTGTGATTGGAGTAAGTGATACAGATTTGTATATACTAGACCCATTTTTAGAAGAAATGAGAGTGGTTCCAAAAGATGATTTCAGAAGATGTTGGTTTGATTTTTATGAAACTCCTATAACTCCCGATAATTTATATGTTGGTCAAATTATGGTACTCAGACCAAATAAAAATTTTTCTAATAACCAAGAAAAAAAATGAAAATTATAATCTCTGAAAAACAAAAACTATTATTAATTCTTCACGAAGCTCTGAAAGACAAAGACCAAAACATAGATGGTGGTGACCTACAAATTTGTTCGGAAAACCCTCTTACTGGTTTTTATAGAGATGGTTTTTGTAGAACAGGAAAAAATGATTCGGGGAGTCACACGGTTTGTGCAAAAGTTACACAAGAATTTTTGGATTTTACAAAATCAAAAGGTAATAATTTAGATATTCTTAAGCCTGGTGATAAATGGTGTTTGTGTGCTAAAAGATGGGAAGAAGCCAATTTGGAGGGGAAAGCACCGAAAATAATTCGAAAGTCAACAAATATAAAAACATTAGATATTATTGACACTATTGAACAAGAATTGGATGAATATTCAAGAACTTTGAAAAATGCACGACAACACGGCAAAAATTTGAAATTTCCTAAATCTGCAATTTTAGCTAATCCACAGAGATTTAGTAAATATACGATAGACCAAATTAAAGAATCAGACCCAAAGATAGGGTCAGGGAAAAAACCCGAGGGTTCAGGTAGAAGATTATATACAGACGAAAATCCAAATGACACTGTATCAGTAAAATTCCGAACTAAGGAAGACATCGTCAATACCCTAAACAAAGACAGTTTCAAATCAAAGCCCCATAAAAGACAGTCACAAATTATTAATCTTATCCATCAAAGAGTAAGAGCAGCCTATCAAAATTCAAAAGACCCTGAAACAAAGAAAAGACTAAAGAGAGCCTATGATTATATTATGTCAGAAAAAGAAAAATCTAAGAAAAAAACTGTTAGGTTGAAACAAGAACAAAAGGAATCAGAACTTACAGAAAAATGTTGGCCAGGTTATATTCAAAAAGGAATGAAAACAATGTTTGGTAAAAGATATCCCAATTGTGTAAAGAAGACAAAGAAATGAACCTACAAGAAAACATACATAGAATCAAAGAAGTGATGGGTGTGAAAAAATCAATAAAAAAAACTTTTGGGGAGGAAACTAGTATATCAAAAATTGGACAGCTAGATAAATCAACAAATGATTGGGAAAACTCAAATTATAAATTAAAAAAAACTTTCAAATTCAAAGATTTCGAAGAATCGATAGACTTTGTAAATAAAGTGGCAAAAATATCAGAGAAACAAAAACACCACCCTGATATTATTATAAAATATGGTGAAGTTGAAATATCCATTTCGGACCATGATAAGGGTGGAGTATCTGATAAGTGCTTGAAATTCGTGAAAGCAGTAGACAAAATGAAAAATCGAACCTTTATCAATAGATGAACCTTCAAGAAAACATATTAAGGATTAAACAAATCATGGGACTTCTTACTGAAGAACAACAAAGAAGTTATAGCACAATAATCATAATTGGGCCACAAGGTGTTGGGAAATCTACAATTACAAACATCTTAGGTCAGAAACTACAAATGCCGGTGATTAGTTCAGATGAGCATGTGGACCAAGGGGATTGGGC
>Ga0194115_10005751_pt1 | contig 12769 bp, 8 predicted proteins | sample TA2MahsurfametaG_3_FD_148656 | JGI IMG/M metagenome (GOLD analysis project Ga0194115, IMG submission 148656) | Freshwater microbial communities from Lake Tanganyika, Tanzania - TA2015002 Mahale S4 surface | ecosystem: Environmental > Aquatic > Freshwater > Lake | place: Tanzania: Lake Tanganyika... | reverse complement strand
GACTCATCTTGATACTATCTCCGACTACATCTTTTTTCGCGATGGCAATGCTCCCGCAAAAAACCTTCCTGCTTACCAGTCCATCTACTTTGACTTCGCAGACTCGGCCCTCGGGCTCGATTACTGTAGATGCCATTGTATTTATTCTCGAAGGCTTTTGCTTTTTCTAATGTATGGTTTCGCAATCCAAATAGCTGCTAGAGTCCAATCCACAGTACAATCGCGAAACCCTTGCAGCAAATTCTCGGCATGTCGTGGAACCTCTCGATCCATGGTGAGACGAGGACTTCACGGATGACGGTGGGCGGTCCTGGGAGGACCGTCCGTTTTCGTTGGCAGCAGGGTACGGAGACGACAGACAGACGAAAACTGCAGGAACCATTGGATGCAGTGTGAAGCCCCCCTCAGTCACGACTTGGTATATTGATTATTTGAACACATCCGGAGATTAGGGGTTTTCCTCCGGCCGTTTGACGAAACATGATCATTTTGTCGTGCGAAAAAGTTGATCCTTCTTCTCTCCCACCGATCTGTCAACGCAATGGTAACCGCACAAAGTTTTACTCGGGTTCGATAACATCGTGCTCTACTTTCGATAGTACCAGTTTCATCGATTAACAGATCATTTGTCTTTTAACATGTCAGCAGAAGGAGAGGAACCCCCCGTCGATAGTGAGGCCGCCCCTCAAGAGGTAGTTCTTGGAGAAGATGGACAACCACTCTCGAAAAATGCTTTGAAGAAATTACTCAAGGCAGAAAAGGCAGCCAAGGCCAAGGCTGAAAAGGACGCTGCCAAGGCTGCCGCAAATCCCAGCAAGGAAAAGGAAGAAGAAATCACCGATCCTAATCTCTTCACAGAAAATCGTAAGGCTGCTGTGGCACAGATGGAAAAGGCGGGTGTTAACCCCTATCCACACAAATTCCACGTCGACTATCGAATTCCCGATTATGTTACAGAATTCGAGGGAAAGACTGAGAATGGTAGCAAATTAGAGACGACGGTAGCGATTGCTGGACGTATCGTTTCGATCCGACGTCAAGGAAAGTTGTACTTTAATGACCTTATTGGAGACGGTGCCAAGGTCCAAGTGATGAGTGATCCACAGACCTATGAGAGCGAAGAGGGATTGATTCAAATCCACAAGACGATCAAGCGTGGAGATATCATTGGTGTGGTCGGATATCCCGGAAAGTCTCGTAATGGACAGTTATCTATTTTCCCAACCAAGATTACTTTGTTAAGTCCCTGTCTTCACATGCTTCCCTTTGCCAAGGGAGACTCTGCCTTGGGTGGTATCACCAACATGGAAACACGATACCGTCAACGATACTTGGATCTTATCGTCAATCAAGATATCCGTGATGTCTTTAAGATCCGTGCCGGGATTATTACCGAAATTCGTAAGTTCTTGGACGATCGTCACTTTTTGGAGGTTGAGACACCGATGATGAACATGATCCCTGGAGGTGCCGTGGCAAGGCCCTTTACTACCTACCACAACGATTTGAGTATGGACCTATTCCTTCGAATTGCACCAGAACTTTACTTGAAACAGTTGGTCATTGGTGGTCTAGATCGTGTCTATGAAATTGGTCGACAATTCCGTAACGAAGGTATTGACTTGACCCACAATCCTGAATTTACGACCCTCGAATTCTACCAGGCGTATGTTGACTACGATGATCTCATGGAAATTTGTGAAGAACTTGTCAGTGGTCTTGTCAAGAACGTCACAGGAGGATACAAGATCAAGTATTCCCCCAAGCCGGGCATGCCCGAAGTTGAAATTGACTTTACCCCTCCCTTCAAGCGTATTAGCATGATGGATGGAATCGAAGAAGCGATGGGTATCAAACTCCCTGCTCTTGATGATCCTGAATGCGACATTAAGCTTTCGGCCATCGTCAAGGATCACGGTTTGGAGTGCTCACCGCCGCATACTACCGCCCGTTTGCTTGATACCTTGGTCGGTGAATACTTGGAAAGTAATATCATCAACCCTACCTTCATCACCGAACAACCTCAAATCATGAGTCCCTTGGCTAAATACCACCGATCCAAGAAGTTCTTGACGGAACGATTCGAAATGTTTGCCGCTGGTCGTGAGGTACGATGACGAAACGTGAGAGTTTTTGTCTCTGTGGGATGATATTGCCGATACACTCAATCTCTCTTTTTGCATTCACTCGCATAGTTGGCAAATGCTTACACGGAATTGAACAATCCGATGGTACAATATGAACTGTTTTTGGAACAAGCAAAGGCCGGAAGTGCTGGTGATGTCGAAGCGATGATCATGGATGACTCGTTTGTTACCGCCTTGGAACATGGCTTGCCACCAACGGGTGGATTCGGTCTCGGTATTGACCGTTTGACCATGTTTTTGTCGAACAAGAACAATATCAAGGAAGTCTTATTGTTCCCCGCCATGAAGCCGACGGACGCTGAAATGTCCTTGATTGCCAAGAACAAGAAGAATGCCTCTAGTGCTAGTACCAAAGCTGACTTGAGTCAATTTGAAGGTGCGGATATGAGTTCGGAAGCCTCTCTCAAGGCCTTGGATGACTTACTTGCCGGAAAGGCCTTCATTCATGGCACTGCACCCAGCCGAGACGATGCCGAACTCCTGGAGAAGGTTCTACCTGGGGATGCCACGTTGCTTGCGACGATGAAGAATGTATCGGCATGGACATCTCTCCTCTCTATGTTCTCTGCAGAGGTTCGAGCTAGCTGGTAGATAAAGGTCAATCATTATAGATATTTATTCATAGGTTTTTTCTTATTTAGGTTAGGAAGAGTCAATGGATCATGGACTGGATTACCATACTATGACGACGATACCATCTTTTTTTACATCGTGGGTGCACCACCAAGGGCACCAAATGTTTCTGCGACATCTGCCTTGAGAGTTTCATATTTTTCTTCCACTCCCTTATTCACTGCTTGGATAGCATCTGTAATAGCTGCCTTGACTGCTGCACTGACATCGTCGGGTGAGGCACTATCATAAAATGAATCCTCAAAGGTAAAACTGACAGCATCATATTCGGGAGATGGGTCCATGGGATTCTTACTAGGAATGTACTTAAAGATAGCCTTGACATTCCCATCATCCGATGAACCCTCAAAGTCCATAGCTGCCAATTCTTGATCCAATTTATTTTTCTTATTAGCAACCTCTTGTGCCTTTTTTAACATAGCTAATTGATCCATCATCCCTAATGCCTTCTTTTCACCACCTTCACTATCCTTTTTCGCACCACCACCAAAGAGATTCAGTCGTGTCACTGTATGTAATTGTTGTTGTTGTGGTTGTCGTGAAAGACTCGGTGAAAAGGCAACGACCGATCCAAGGGATACGACGATGAGAGAAGGGCTAATGATCTTCATTTTTTTCTTGCAAAAGATGATGTTCTGTAAATATGTTATGTGTGTAGTTTGGGATAGGGTGGACGTGGATACAGACGCTAACCCTTGAATCTATATGAAGATGACGAGTAACAAGAGAGTACTCCTTTGTTCGAACGAACGAAAGAGAGAGAAAGAGAGAGAGATGGGGAGTTGGAGGACTGCGAATGCCCGGTTGAAGATGATGATTTTAGAGAGGTGATCTCATCCACATGGAACAATTTTCCCGATTTGACGCCGCGTGGAAGATCGATGTGTCACGACGGACGCCGGACAGATTCTAAATCCCGCCTGAAAGGTCATGAGCCGCCCTGTCCAGATCCAATCGATTCTGTCATTCGGTTGACTGTGAAATCAAGAAGCCATAAACCAAAGAATATACTGAGAATCGTCAAGAGATTCTAACTTTGGTTTGCTTGCCGACAAACCTTCACCCCCTTCTTTCATATCATATCGATTTGTACATCTACAGAAAATCAACGTTCTGACGTTGTTGCCTGGAGATTCTTTTTCCGTCATGCCACTTACTACTCAAATCCAGACTCGGAAAGCACAACGAAGGTTAAAACGTCACCCAAAGCGAAAGCGACCAATTGATGAGACTCATGATGATGGTGGTCGTCACTCGTCAACAACCACCAAAAACCCCACAGACAGAATATCAAATGGAAGGGATCAGCCAAAATCCAAAAAGCAGAGGAAGGACTCGAAGATAACGACCACAATAACCAAAAATGATGATTCAACGAAGAATTCAGTTACGAAGAAAACAGAAGAATCGAATGGAACGAAACGAAGAAAACGTACCGTCCGGCAGGGCGATCCATATGATCATTTAAAAAATCCGGAGGTAATTGAATCTCTTCGACGAGATGATGAGGAAATTGCTACCCTACGATCGAAACTTGGACTTGGAAAGGGGAAAGATAGTAACAAGAAGAAACTTAATAAGGAATATGCCAAATTAGAAGGATATGGTGATGACTTTGGAGATTTTTTAGATGACCTTGATGATATGGTAAGACGAGTTTCGAACGACGGTGATGATGGGCGAGAAGAATCTGATGATGAAGACGAAGGAAGTCTACCTGATGATGACGACGACGAAATAGAGGATGATTTCAATGATCGTCATCGTGTCGCACCGGATAGCATGATGGATCGTGATGATGCTGAAATTTTGGAATTGGAACGAAAATTAGCCATTGGGAATAAGAAGGACAAGGCCAAGTTACATAAGGAGTACAAACTTGAGGGATATGGTGATGACTTTGGCGACTTTCTGGATGGACTCGATGATATGATTCAACGGGTGAGCAATTCAAAGTCGTCGTCGTCGTCGAAATACTATGACAAGAGATCGACGGATGAATCCCTTGGAAGTGGTGATGATGATAATGGTGACGACGCATTTGATGACGATGAAAGTGAAGTCTCTGAAGAGCTCGTCCCCATGAAGGATCCTGACTATGATGATGAACTGGACGAAGACGACAGTGTCTTAGAAGAACTGGAAAGGGAAGAGGACGAAGTCGAAAACGTGGATGACGATGATGATGATGATGATATTGAGGGAGATGAGGAAGAGAAGGAAGAATTTGATGAGGATAAGGTGGGGGGAGAAGTGCCCTGGGATGATGACTCCGCCTTGGCCACCGAAAGTGAAGATGACGACGAGGAAGAGCCTGATCATGACATTTCTGATACATACCGACCATCCAAAGGTGAAGATATCTATGGGAACAAACTTGACGCCGGCGGTGATCAGGAGACCAAAGCATTAACGTATGTTCCTCCACACCTTCGGAATAAGGTGGGCAACACGGATAGCGTGGCCGATGAGGAAAAGATTCGATTGATTCGTCGTGGGCTGAACAATGCCCTGAATCGACTTTCGGATGACACCCTTGTTTCGGTAGCCCAACAGCTTGCACAACTTTACAAACATCATCCTACACAGATGGTACATGAGTTACTATGGAAGAATACCAAAGACGCATGCATCCTTGTTCCGATTCTGATGAAGGGGATGATTCCTGCGTACCTCGCCTGTATTATTGGGGTTCACATTCAATCGAATGATACAGTTCAAGTGGGAGAATATCTTCTGGAAGCTGTGGTGACAGAGCTTTGGAGTGAGCTTGACGCCTTTCGCGGTCGGGGCAGCAACGACGACGCCGACCAGGGTTTACCGTCTGAGATTGTAAGCAAACACATCTGCAATCGAATGCTGATTTTGTGCTACCTTTACAATTTCGGCATAGTACACTGTTCCTTCATGTACAGCGTCATTCGTCATTTAATCGAAAAGTTTACCGAGGTGGATATAGAATGTCTCTTGCTCCTCCTCAGTCATTGTGGGCGTTCACTTCGATCCGATGATCCTTTGGCATTGAAGGAAATCGTATTGTTGGTACAGAAGAAGAATTCTGAAATCCGTGACCAAGAAACTTCATCCCGAGCTGAATATATGGTGACTGCCATTACTGATTTGAAAAACAATCGACGTGGCAAGCAAGATACGGCATATGGAGAGAAGACGAATAAATTACGGAAGATTCTAGGACAGATCAAGTCGGCGGCCGCCAAAGGGAATACTGCCAAGTCGACCTCAGAGGCTACGTTAAGGATATCCCTGGAGGACATTTTGAATGCCGAGACCAAGGGTCGGTGGTGGAAGGTCGGTGCGAGTTGGGTCGGTAATCAATACCGATTTGCAGGCGACTCCCAAAATGATGGCAACGAGTCTGCCGACGACGAATCACCTTCCAAGCCTACCTCGGGACAAAAATCGGAAGAAGATGAAGCCCTTTTGAAGCTTGCTAGTAAATTACGAATGAATACAGACCGTAAACGAGCAATCTTTTGCATCATTATGGGGTCCGAAGATTGCGAAGATGCCTTTGAAAAACTTTGTCGTGGTTCGATGTTGCAGAACAAAAGTGAGCGTGACGTCTGCCGAGTCTTGTTGGAATGTTGCCTGAATGAAAAGCCGTACAACAGGTTCTACGGTCACTTAGCCGCCCGGATATGTGAATATCAGCCACAATGCAAATTTTCATTACAGTTGGCCTTTTGGGATATGTTCAAACAATTCGATACCCTCGATGGACGGAAGGCTGCGAATCTTGCGAAATTCCTTTTTCATCTTACGGTGACGAATGAAATCCTTCGATTCATGACAGTCATCAAGGCGATGGATATATCGGAAGATGATATGGAACCATCTGCTCAAATCTTCCTAACGATTCTTCTGACGACGATCTTAAGTCATTTCCATGATACCGGCCCTGTAAAGGCCATGTTCGCACTCCGTCAATCATCAGAACAGGAAGATCATGATGAATCTCGTCAGGAACAGGAGGAAGGTGCTCGTGCAAGTCTTTTGATTTTCTTTATGGAAATCTTAAAGGCAAGTCCGAAGAATGTGAAAGGTTCTCACTTTCGAAAGAATTTCAAAGCGGCTGTCAAGGCTTTGGATACTGACGGCTTTGAGAGTATGCTTTGAGAGAACATTTCTCAGCAGTTGTCGTCGTCGTCGTTATTTTCTTTGGCATCCCTTCTTTCGGGTAATACACTTAGTAACGCCTTCTTCCAATCATTCCCATACTCTCGTACTCGTAATAGGAGATCAAAGACATGATTGACTGTTAATACCTTGGGAGCTGTAAAGTTAACATGATCGGTAATGGGGAGTTTAGCAGTTGGAATCCCTAAGGTATTTGCACGATCCAATGCAGCACATTTCAGTCGATTCCGATCGACGATACCACCAATAATATATACCTTTCCATCTTCTAAGGTTTCCAACGTATGTTCCGAATCACTCGTCAAATACACCAATTGTGATTTGTTATCATTAGGATCATATACCTCGAATAGATCCTTTTCTGTCGTTTCAAATCCTCTTGTAGACCATAATTCGTATCCAGAAACATTTTGTAGACATGCTAATGTTTCACCAGATAAACTGGTTACCTTGGCTTCGACTGGATGTTTGGCTTGTTTGTTTGAACTATAACAGAACCGTATTTGAGACGCAAGACTCTTCCTTTCTCGGTCTAACATTTGTCCCTCAAAGGAACAATCAATACAGATTGTAAATTTCGATGCATTTTTTATAAATCGTCTTTGCCATTTTTCTTCCCGTTTCGCACGTCCTATTCCTGCCTGACGATTTTCTTCCATTATCTTTTTCACTTCCTCTATATTCCTTCCCTCCTTTTCTGCCTTGGCTTGTTTAATCGCCTTTTCTTGATCCTTCCGACGTTTCTTTATTGCCATAGCTCTTTCCCATTTTTGTTGTCGCTTTAATTGATTCTTTGATATCTTGGTGGCGACGACAGTCTCATCGGTACTAGTAGTAGGATTATTGGTCGGAGGGATTGTCGTCGTCGTGTCGTCAACAGTTTTGGCAGCAGTAGGTCCTTCATTCGTCACAGTGTCCGAGGAATCTACGTCATCCACTTTCGCTGATTGTGAATTGGGTATATGCTCGATCTCTTCCATTCTATATTGTAATGACTGTGAGTACGAGATAGGTTATGTTCGGAAGTGATGGTCACTGCCATAGGGAGAGTGGCCATATCTGTTCCAGCACCGAGTATCTACCCGTAAGGTCAAACATCACGCCGTAGCCGCAGAACGAAATCTCGGAAAAATGAGATCGGAATCAGTCCGATGTGTCGATAGTTCGGATCAATCTAGTCCATCGTTGACAACTATCGGTAGTTTATTTTTACACAGCTATCTTTACTTTCCCTCTGTTTGGCATAATCGAGCCATTAAACCCAATAGTTGTAATAAAGAATTGACTCCATTTGATATCCTCATATGAGTGAAACCAATCTCACGTAGATATTCTAATTTTTTCCCTTCAGGAATTTCATGACTTGCCTTCGTAACCTTGAAGACTGTCCCAATGATATCACTTGGGGAATATCCTAAGGACCATAATTTCGTCAATTCACCATTCGCTAAATGTAATTCTCCTCGATGACAATATGTAATCATATCCCGGACGACATTCGGATGAGGTTGATCACAAACTTGAAAGACCAATTTTTCATCAACTAGTCCATCCCCGCCATCACTCAGTCCCTTAGCTAAGGAATGCGATGCTTGAAGATTATTCAATGCATGTCTCATATCACCCTCCGCAGTGAATATAATCGCCTCAAGTCCATCTTCTGTATATTTGACATCTTCTGCTTGACATACTCGTAATAAGGTAACCTTCATTTGTTCATTCGATAATCGACTATATCTCAAAATTGCCGCACGGGATTGGATAGCTTCAATGATTTTTGTCGAATTATTACATGCTAGACAGAATCGTGTCGTACTGGAATAGACTTCCATAGTACGACGCATTGCCTGTTGGGCACTTGTCGTCATACTATCTGCCTCATCTAAAATAATAATCTTATGCCGTCCGATGGGTAATTTTACTTGTGTCATGGCAAAATTCTTAATCGTATTCCGGACGACATCAATCCCTCGTGCATCGGATGCATTTAATTCCAATACAGCATTACTATAGGCATTCCCTAATAATTGACGTGCCAACGCATGGACGGATGTTGTCTTTTATTTTGTGTTTGCATGGGGAAATCGAACGAAAATTGAAATTGATCAGTAAAGATGTACAAAAGGCAAAACACTTGTCAAACAAGATTCGTCCCGAAAGAAAAACTTCCCACGATTTTCTTCATCTTACCTTTCCACACCCCGGAGGTCCACTTAGAATTAAATTCGGAAGATTCCCATCTTCTGAAATAGCCTGTAAACGATCGACGGTATCTTGATTCCCCACAACATCGGCTAATGTCTGTGGTCGATATTTCTCAATCCATGGTACTTGATACGACGAAGATGACGACGTCGTCGTCTTGGCCTTTTTCGTTGGATTAGTATTGTCAACGTTCATTCGTCTTTTCTTTGTGTCTTGATGGATGACTGGTGTGGAATATCCAATAGACTCCAAACATTGAAGAAAGCAGTGAGATATCCCTTTCGCCGTAACTACGGGATGTTAGATCTCAGATCTGGCCAATGCTGTTTGATCCGCGCCACGGCGCGCGTTGGGGGGAGGAATTTGAATCCTGAGCGAGTCCCGACTCGATATGTGTGCCGACTATTTTGGAGGTGCAAGTCGTCCAAATTTCATGTCTTGTCATGGATAGACAGACCCCTATCCTCTAGAATCAATCCACTTATTTTCATTCGTTGGTACCGTAACGTTGGTAAAAACTTCATCGTCTAGAGAAGTAGACCTATCATCGGCAGGATAGGAATGATGAATAGTGATGGTTCGATGAATAGTGGGACGACAATATCTACTACCTCCACCTACACAACAATAATCTCATCACGATTACTTCTTTGGCCACGAACAAAGCGAAGACCTAGAGAGGATATCGGCCTTGTGTTGGGATGGAGAACTCTTGACAACATTTCATCATCCGGCCATGATCGTCACCAACATCGTCATCGTCAACGAGAAACCGTCATATGTGCTGGAGTCCTTCCTCTTCCAACGACGGCGAGAACAACATCAACATCAAGACAAGCAGGTACCAAGTCCAATCCATCATTACTCCTCAAGACCTGTCGTGAATGTCTATTGCAACTAAAGAAGTCTGGATGTCATCCTAGTTTAACGAAGTCTCTCGAGATTGTTGCTATTTGGACTTCATCGTCGTCTATCCGGTTACCGAAGGAATATGTGACATCTGGACTTGCCATCATTACACAACAACAAGACAAGGATCTTCCTTGGTGGAATGACCGAACAAAGAAGAAGGATGAATCTTTGTATGATATTCATCAACATCGACAGGTGATCTTCTACGATACGATGGAGAATAATACTACAGACATCTTTTCACATTATAATTCCGAATATGGACAAGAGGGAACAATCGAAACGAATGAATGGATGATGACACTTAATCGACTAAATCATGCACATGAACTATTCCATGCCATAGAGACTGGAGTCCTACCAACATTATCATCATCATCAGAAGGATATAACAATACTATCTCCGATACGACGTCCGAAACTCTTGTCGAGGAACAGAAGGAAAAACCTGATGTCCCATCACTGTCCAAACGAATAATGATGAGGATGATAAAGAGTTCGGTATGCCTACTTCATCTTCAACAACTTTACAAGGAACATGCTGCCACGACTACTAGTCGGAAGGATGATATCCTATCCTGGTTGTCAGTATTTTCGTTGGTCCGATGTCTATTGTTTCATCCCCATCCAGCGGCGGCGACAACAACATGGAACGATTCAACAAGTCATCGACGGAACCGCTCTCGTCGTAGTGATCAAGACGATGACAAGGTTGTCTCCTATAGTACACGGTCTTCCAGTGTCAAGGCATTTACTCGAAGATGGGATCGGTATATTGGGACGACTTTAGATTTTTCCCTTGGCATTGGAACGGCATTACTCCTTTTCACCAGTTGGAGATATACTAGTCCTGAGAATAGTCTTTGGTCGGACTATGCCAATACTCGACGACGGGCTATGGACTACCTGATGGAATACATTTCTGCTTTAGAAGACTTCCCGGCGGGGTTCAAATTAAATGAATCCTTAACAGAAAAGATGGGATATGGTATCCGGAATATGATCCTGATTCACCGACGGTGGTTAGAATCAACCTTGTGGAATGTTCGAAATGGACATGAGGTTATAATCCCCATATTGTGTATGGGATCTGGCCTATGTGGCTTTAAGTGTTTCTTGGCGATTGTTGTGGATTTGTGGCGTCTTGAAACACTCCATCTATGGATTTTGACTCGAATATTTCGTTCGATCTATCAATCCGAATTATTCCTCCTTTCGGCCCTCTTTCGATTGTTCCGAGGAAAGAAACACAACATCCTAAGACAACGTACCGATTCCATGCAATACGATGCGATGCAGCTACTCGTAGGGACATTGGGATTTTGCATCTGTATCTTCCTGTGGACTACGATTATGGTATACTATGCCTTCTTCGTCTGTGCCAATTGGATTTTTAACCTTCCAGTCGCCATGGTGTGGATAAGCTACGTGATATGTAAATCTATTCCCTTGGGAAGTATGGGATGGAGACTATTACGACCTCGATGGTTTACGAAGTCAGTCTACTTGGAACCCCTGAGTGATTGTGACGCAGATATTCGAGTCGCAGCGCTTCGGTCCATACCAGAACCGCTCATCAGTCTCGTGAAGGATCGTATGCTGGTACATATCACAAGCCTATTTTCTTGGCTCATAAATGCCCTTATCGAAGCCCTTCTCCCCCGGAAGTCGAATCCGTCACCATGTTCCATCCCTTTTCCTCAACTTATCCAGAATTTTCGATGAATGTAAGCTTCTAAAAAGGATTTTTTCAAAAACTCAACAGTCATGATGGCAAGCTATTAATCGTAAACACTACGATACTCCTTTACTTCGTATTCTGCCGTATTGTAATCTGTCCGGGTAGAGTATTCCTTAATCTCGTAACCACCTCCTCTGGTGGATGCCTTGGGCTTGGAATTAGTGGTACTGTTGACTTGACCTAGGCCCAGCTGTTGTCCTCGGTCTTCCATCTGCAATCCTTCAGCATTTCGAATCCTGGCCCGATGGTTGGCAATTTCAACGGCTTGACTAGATGAATAATTCTTATGGTACGCAGTCCGATTCACATGTCGGATTGCCTGATTTTCTATTCTGGTTTCTATCTGTCCTTTTCTCTCCGCCTGCTTGACTCTGGAAAATGAATCATCTGCAACAGCGGTAGTCATATTTCTACTGGCCATCGCGTATTCGACATTCTCTGTAAACTGCCGTCGGGTCGTCGTTCCTCGTCCTCCTCCTTCCTCATAAGGAATCGTGTATGGACTAATACCAGACGAGGGCCTGACGAGATTGCTTCCAACCTGATGATTGTCTTCGTGGATGGGAGTCGCAATCGGCAACAAGGCCTCTTCCATTTCCTCCTCTGTTGGTGCTGTCGGAGTTGGAAATACCATGTTTTGGGGCGGTGGCTGGTTTTTTAAGTTGAATATGTGAAAGTGTCTTGTCTGTTGTTGGACGTTGTCAACATTACCGGTAGTACGATACTCTTTGCCGCTAAGTCGTGGCTAAGTCGTGGCTGTGTTGTGACATTCCAAATTCGGGGTGGCATCAGGGGGGATGGAATTGGTATAGGCACACCTTACCGATCAAGTATTAGGTAATGTATTTTGGAGAAAAGTAAGAAGCGGGGGTGCGCTACCCCTTACTACTCTTCGGGTCTGCCCGGGGCGCATTTGTCTGTGAGATGACGTCGCGACTATCGTTGCTTACAGCTACTGTTGTCTATCTACGAA
>Ga0194115_10005744_pt1 | contig 12787 bp, 10 predicted proteins | sample TA2MahsurfametaG_3_FD_148656 | JGI IMG/M metagenome (GOLD analysis project Ga0194115, IMG submission 148656) | Freshwater microbial communities from Lake Tanganyika, Tanzania - TA2015002 Mahale S4 surface | ecosystem: Environmental > Aquatic > Freshwater > Lake | place: Tanzania: Lake... | reverse complement strand
TTTTGCCGAAAATACTCTCTTGAATTTATCTTGATTTTTGGGGAGCATAACACAAGCTGTCAATACAGCTTGTTTGGAAATTTAGAGTTTAGACAAAATGAATTGCCACGTCGCTTACGCTACTCGCAATAACTGGACAAAATACAGTATTTAGAATGTCTGATTAGTTATAATATTTTATCTCTTCCAAAATTACTTTTCTGACTCTTACAACATCATTTAAATGCGGAGCATGACCACAATTATTAAAAATTTCCAAACGAAAGTCTTTTATTCTTTCTTTGAAATATTGTGACTGACTTTCATGAACAATCATATCACCTGAACCTTGAAGAAATAAGGTTCTAGGCATATTAGAAAAATCAACATCAAAACAAGAAAAGCGGCTCAATTCTTCCAACCAAAATTTTAATTGTTCAAAATTAGAATCATTAATATCCAAAGATTTAGCAATATCTGAGGCATTACGATCATTCATTGCAGCCAGAATGGCAAATTGCTTTAAAGTTTTGTCTGGAGCATCGGCAAAATTTGTGTAAAATTCTTTGAAAGTTGACAAAGACATGCCAGCGTGAACTCGTGCATCTTTAATCATTTGAAAAGGAGGCGCAATTAAAACCAAAAGACTTGGTTTTATTAACTTTCTTTCAATCAATCGCACCAATAATTGACCACCTAAACTCCAACCAACAACAACATCAGGATTAATGTTTTGCAGCTTTATTTCTTCAAAAAAACTTTCAACATTCTTGAATTTTGAATGGTCAATTGAAGACACAAAAAAAGGGTCAAAACTTGAATCTCGGAAAATAAATTCCAGAGAATCAAATTTTTGACCCCAACCTGATAAACAGAGAATTTTTTTGGACAATTTCAAAGACTATTTTTTTTCTTCTTTGTTTCCGATAAAATCAAAATTACCAAACTTAGTTTTGAACTTGGTAACTCTTTCATCATTAGCGTTAATGAAAGTTTGACCTTTTTCTTGCCAAGCTGGATGATTTTTTGGATCAACGTCCAGTCTTAAAGTTTCACCTTCTTTACCCCAAGTTGTAAGAATTGGAAATTTTGTTCCATCAGTCATAACAACAGTAACTTCATGCTGCTTAGGATGTCCTTCAACTTTGCTTTCTTGCTTTTTTGCAGCAGCTTTTGCTTGTACCATTTTAAATACCTATAAAAATTGATTTTATTGTGATAAGATTTTCACCCGAAAAAAAATTGGAAGGCGCATATTACTGATTTGTTTTTGTTAGTCAAGTGGTTGGTTGTAAGAAAAAGGGCAACTATCTTAAGGATTAATTTTTTTAACTCTATATTCTTCAACGTCATTGCGAGCGTAGCGCGGCAATCCATTTTTTCAAAGACTTCAAAATGAGTGGATAAGTGCCATTGCCACGCAAAGCTTTGCTTAGCCCGCAATGACGGGAAAAAATAGAGTCCAAAAAACAAACCGAATTTTTGAACTTTTACAATTGCAAGGTGAGTTTTGAGATAACTAAAAATTAATCCTTTCCTTTAACAGCTAATTTTCAAAACTTTAGCCAAGTAATTCTTGCCTTTTTACCTTTTTAAAATAGCCTTTTAAGCCTTGATAGATTTACTCAAATACTGATTTCACAAAATGACTGAATTACACAAAACCGACCTTGTTATTATTGGCGCAGGACCAACCGGATTATTCTCAATTTTTGAAGCTGGAATGCTTAAAATTAAATGCCATGTGATTGATTCTTTAGAAGTAATTGGCGGACAATGCCAAGCGCTTTATCCAGAAAAACCAATTTATGACATTCCTGCTCATCCTTCAATTTTAGCCAGCGAATTAATTGAAAAACTTGAAGAACAAGCTCGTCCTTTTGCACCAACATATCATTTAAACCAAAGAGTTGAGGCTTTTGAAAAAAACCCTGATGGTAGTTTTATAGTGACAACTTCCAAAAATGTTAAAATTCATTGCAAAGCTGTAATTATTGCAGCTGGTTGCGGAGCTTTTGGACCAAACCGCCCTCCAATGGCGCGCCTTGAAGAGTTTGAAGTAAAATCAGTTTTTTATGCTGTAAAAAGCAAAGCAGAATTTTCTAACAAAAAAGTTGTAATTGCTGGTGGGGGCGATTCAGCAGTTGATTGGGCGATTAGTCTTTCTGCAATTGCTAAAAAAGTTTATGTAGTTCACCGTCGTGACAAATTCCGTTGTGCTCCAGAAAGTGCCGATCAAATGAAAAAACTAACAAATGATGGCAAAATTGAAATGGTAATTCCATATCAACTTGATGGTTTGAAAGGTTTAGATGGAAAACTTGAAGCGGTTTTAGTAAAAGATTTTGATGGCAATATTCGCGAACTTGAAGCCGATTATTTACTTCCTTTCTTCGGTTTAGCAATGGAATTAGGTCCAATTGCTTCTTGGGGTTTAAATTTACATAAAAATCACATTGAAGTTGACCCTTCAACCATGCGCACTTCAGTTGAAGGAATTTACGCTGTTGGTGATATTATCACTTACAAAAACAAGTTGAAATTAATTTTAAATGGCTTTGCCGAAGCAGCAACCGCATGCCACGACATTCGCAAAATTGTTCACCCTGACGAAGTTTTCCATTTTGAATATTCAACGAGTAAAGGGGTTTCTTAAATGACCTACCAACCACCATTTTTGATCACTAATTCAATTTTAAAATTGATCGCTGAAATTTCAGAAATGGTTGGTCGTTGGTCAGCTGAGAATAAAGAAAATCTGAGTCCACAGCTACGAAAACAAAATCGTATTCGCACTATTCACGCTTCTCTTGCAATTGAAAATAACAGTCTAAGTGAAAAACAAGTTAGTGCAGTTATTGAAGGAAAAAACGTACTTGGAACTGTACGCGAAATAAAAGAAGTGCAGAATGCCATTTTGGCTTATGATGAAATGCATAATTGGCAACCGTCAAGTTTGAATGATTTATTAAAAGCTCATGAAATTTTGATGCGTTCTTTAGTTGAAGAAGCTGGTCAATTTCGAAACAATGCTGTTGGTATTTACAAAGATAAAAGTTTAATCCACATGGCACCACCTGCAGATCGTATACCACATTTGATGCAAGATTTGTTTGATTGGTTGCAAAAAACAGAATCTCATCCGCTTATTGCTAGCTGTGTTTTTCATTACGAATTTGAATTTATTCACCCATTTTCTGACGGCAATGGTCGCATGGGACGACTTTGGCAAAGCTTGATTTTAAGCAAATGGCAGCCACTTTTTGCTTATCTTGCCGTTGAAACAGTTGTGCATAAACGACAAGAACACTATTACCAAGCTTTGGGGGTATGTGACAAAGCAGGAGAATCAACTTTGTTTATTGAGTTTATGCTTGGGGCGATAAAAGAAGCGATGGAAGAGGTGGTTTAGTTTTTTTAATGTTGTCATCCTGAGCGAAGCGAAGGATCTAAGGAGATTTGACACCGAATCCAAATTTATGAGATTCTTCGCCAAGAATTTCTAAAAGAAATTCTAAGGCTCAGAATGACAGTTGCTACAACTAGTTAATCCAAACGAAAAACCAAAACCATGTATCTAAAAAAGATCTATCTTGAAAATGTTGGACCAATTGAGAAGTTGGTTTCTAAGGCTGGAAACGGCGAAATTGAAGGTCTTGAACTACCATTTTACGAAGCAGGAGAAAATGCAGGAAACCCAAAACCACTGATTTTAGTTGGGCAAAATGGCAGCGGCAAAAGCACGATTTTATCTTTTATTGTGAACGCGCTCTTCTTGATGAAGCGAGCTGCTTACAACAAGCAAGATGAAATAGAAAAAGATCAAGTATTTCGTCTTAGAAGCAATATTCAAATCAGAAGTGAGGCCACTTCCTATTGGGCTGACATCGAATTTAAGAACGGTAGTTTTGTTAAAGAATTCAGATCTACATTTCCTGAAGAAGATATCAAAAAAAGAGGCAATGACGATCTTTTAAAACAGAGATATATCGCTGCTGGAGAAAGTGGCATTAATTATAATTTCGAAAGCGAAAAGCATCAAAAAGATTACAAAAAAGGCGTGTTTTTATACTTTCCGCCAAATCGCTTTGAAGAGCCAATTTGGTTGAATTCAAATTCTTTAAATTTGTCGGCAAAATTTGAAGACCTAAATAAATTTGAAGGTGAAACTAAGCGTAAAATAATTCGGCAAAGCCCGCTAAAAGAAGTAAAAAGCTGGCTAATGGATTTGTTGCTAGATGAGTTTACTTACGAGTCAGAAAGAGCCCCCGTTGAGTTTCTTGATGGAACTACTAAATTGGGAATTTTTCCAAAAACTGATGGTATTGGCGTAAATATTAGAAATTCGTTGAATAAATTTTTGAGAATCTTTTTAGGAAAAGAAGGGGTTAGAACTGGTTTTGGTGATCGTAAATCTAGATTAGTTGGGGTTTATAAAGACGAAGCAATAAGTGGTAGTATTTCAACAATAAAACAAATTATCCCCGATCTCTTCGCTATGTCATCGGGTGAGGTTTCTTTGCTTTGTATGTTTTGCGCGATTTTGCGCGATGCAGATTTGGCGGACTTATTCGATGAAAAACCTGACAACAGCCAATGGAAAAATTTAGGGGACATCGAAGGCATTGTGGTGATTGACGAAATTGACCTTCATTTACACACCAAAATGCAGTCAGAAATTTTGCCAAAGTTGATTGCTTTGTTTCCAAAAATTCAATTCATCATCACAACCCATTCGCCACTGTTTTTGCTCGGGATGGAAGAGCAATTTACCAAAGATGGAATTGAGATTATTGAGTTAAAAAATGGCAAAAGTGAGAAGCTGATCGCTGGCGAGGACTACTCCGAGTTTAAAGATGTTGCGGCGTTATTGAAGCTCAAAGAAAAAGCACAAAAAATTGATAAAAATACTATAATTACCGAAGGAAAGTGGGATAGAGAGTATATAAAAAGAGCCGCCTGCTTACTGAATAGAGAGGCTTTGCTCAGTGAATTTGATTTATCTGAAGAATTTGAAGGCTTTGGAGACCTAAACAACCTTTGGAAACAAAAAGATAACGCTCTCAAGCTGGTTAAAGAAAAGATAATTTTACTGTATGATTGCGACACTGATTTGTCTCAGGGTAGAGAGGTTAATCAGGAAAATCGGAAAGAAGGTCAGTATCCAAAGGAAAATCCTAAAATCTTCAAAAGGGTTATCCCGCTTCAGGAAAATCATCTTCTTAAAATCGGGATAGAAAATCTTTTCGACAACGAGACAATTAAAAGAATGGCCGAGAAAGGATTTGTTAGCCTCATTGAGCATGGCTCAAAGAAAGTTGATGGAGTTGAGCAAGAGCCAAATAAAAAATGTTATGAAATAAAGGGATCTTCAAAATCAGAGAAAGATCAAAATAAGAAGAATATGTGTAAACATCTCTGCTCGGAAGAAAATATTCATGCGGCCGACGACTTCAAAAACTTCGACCAAATTTTTAAAATGATTGAGGAAGTTTTAAATTCGACTAATACCACGAATTAAAGATAAAGTGAATTTAGAAATATTCCGCAAATTGATGGTTAATAAATTGAAAATCTCTAAACTATGGCTTTATAGATTAGTTTATTTTATGCTGTTTAGTCTATCTAGAAGTTAAAGAATCACCCGTCTCAAGTCGTTATTGCGACTTGATCCACCCTCTTTTGCAAAGAGGGTTTGAGAGCGAAGTTTTATTGTAACAAATTTATTTAAATTATTTAAACATGTTTTCAAAACTCGAATTTTTAATTGCATTTCGTTACCTCAAATCAAAGCGCAAAGAGGGCTTTATTTCGGTGACTGCCGTGTTTTCTTTTGTTGGAATTATGATTGGCGTTGCAACATTAATTATTGTGATGTCGGTGATGAACGGCTTTCGTGAAGAATTAATTGATCGCATTTTGGGTATTAATTCGCATCTTACAATTTACAGCCGCAGCCATCAAATTTCTGATTATGAAAACTTATTAGAAGAAGTGAAAAAAATTCCTGGAATTAAATATTCTAACCCAATTGTTGAAAGCCAAGCCATGCTTTCTTCCAAAAGCAAAAATATGGGTGGTTTGGTTAAAGGTGTAAAATTAGAAGATTTAGAAAATAAAAAACTAATTGCTGAAAATATAGTTGCTGGATCAATTGACAGCATTTCTGACAAAAACTCTGTTTTAATTGGTTCTGGAATTGCACAAAACATGAATTTGAAAATTGGCGACTCTGTCAGAGTAATTGCCGCTGAAGTAAATGAGACAATTATTGGCGTAATTCCAAGAATTAAAACTTACCAAGTTGGCGGCGTGTTTGAAAGCGGATTATATGAATATGATTCTACCACAATCTTTATGAATTTTGGTATGACCCAAACTCATTTCAAATTTCCTGAGTCAGTTTCTGGAATTGAAATTTTTGTTAATGATGCAACTAATTTAGATAATGTTAAAACACATCTTTATGACATTTTAGCGCAACACCCCAATTTATATGCAGTTGATTGGCAACAATCAAATGCCAGCTTTTTTGACGCTTTAAAAGTTGAAAGCACCGTGATGTTTTTGATTTTAACTTTAATAATTTTGGTGGCGTCATTTAACATCATTTCCAGCATGATTATGTTGGTAAATGACAAAAACAAAAACATTGCTCTTCTTAGAACAATTGGAATGAGTAAAGCTTCAATTATGAGAATTTTTTTAATTTGCGGATCCTCAATTGGATTTGTAGGAACTTTCTTTGGCTTTTTGCTTGGCACTATTTTTGCAAGCAACATCAACAACATCAAGCTTTGGTTAGAGTCTGTAACTAATACTACTTTGTTTAATCCAACAATTTATTTTCTTTCAACCTTGCCTTCTAGAATCTTAGTTTCAGACGTAACGATAATTGTTTCTATGTCTTTAGCAATTTCATTTTTGGCAACACTTTATCCAGCTTATAAAGCCAGCAAAGCAAATCCTGCTGAACTTTTACGATATGAGTAAATTTACCAAAGTTTGAAACAATTTTTGTAATTGTGATCACCAATTAAATGTTGAATCACAATTTACAAATTGACATTCTCAGTTTAGAAGTTTCAAAAAAATTAAATTTTTTAGTTCAAATCAAATACTAAACCAAAAGAAAAATATTTTCTAATTTGATTGGAAACGCTTTCTTGAGCTGTTTCTTTGTATCTTCTTTGCTCATATGTGTGATTTATGGCAAAAGAAACTTTTTTACTAACGCGATATTTGATAGTTGTTCTGAAATCATTATCAATACTGTTACTATTGATGAAAAAATAACCCCTATTAATCAAGCTTATATTTTTTGTTAGCTGCAAATTAATTCTTACAGAAGGCAGAAAAAACATCTGATACTTATCGTAAACTTTGATATTGTTGTATCCAAAACTTGCATCAAGCTCAACTTTATCATCGAAAAATATTCTTCCAACCCCACCAGCAACACGATAGTCGTAGTAATATTTTGACAAGTCATCGTAATTGGCACGACCATAAAAAACAGCATAATTATTACTATCTGCAATCATGAATTTATCAGAAATAATGGCATCATATAATTCTGATTTTTTCACCAAATGATTTTTATTTTTGGCAGTACCAAGATTTGAGTAATTTTGTTCATGAACAAAATAAAACTCGTGCATTTGTCTGCTGCTACGATAATAATAACGACAATCTAGCTGATATTCTTTAGAATTTTGATCAGAATCACGATTGCCCGAAAGTAAAATTGATTGGCTTATATTGCCATTTTTATAGAACTTTCTTGATTTAGCAGACACAATTCTTTCGCGATCAGATTCGCTATCAATTGCAAATGAATTATTTGTCAGAAAAAAGCTGGCAAATATGAGGAAAAACAAGTTGCAGCATGATGCTGCAATGTTGTGTGGGTTTGTGTGTGACATTTAATGTTTTTAATTATGGCTGAACAGCTTCATTTGCTTCAGAACGACCATTTACATCGCCCGAAGAGAAGTTACTTTCAACTGGTTTAGCAGCTGGCTCAGCAACACCAACATCGCTACCAGCTTCGTCAATAATATCAACTCCTGCAGCATTTTCATTAAGCTCAGGAAGCTCAACATCAGATTCGTTTGTTTCAGAAAGCCAGCTTATGTGACTTTTAACAGAATCAGAACATTTCACGCCTACAAAGAAAGAGATTAACATTAAGGCTACAATTACAATTGCTTCAGTTGTCTTGGTCATATTTTATTAGTTTTGATTATTTATTTCAGTGAGTGAAATTTATTATTAATTAAAATGAAATGCAATTATTACAAAAGCATTAAAATTGGATTTTCAATGTAACGACGCAAAGCTTTCAAAAACTCTGCTCCCACTGCGCCATCAACCGATCTGTGATCAGAAGATAAAGTTACATTCATCATTGTGGCAACTTTAATTTGACCATTTTCTACAATTGGTTTATCAACTGCTCTTGAAACTGCTAAAATGCAGCTTTGTGGTGGATTAACAATTGCTGAAAAATTATCAATTCCGAACATTCCCAAGTTAGAAATGCTGAAAGAACCACCTTGAAACTCTTCAGGTTGTAGTTTTCCTTCACGCGCTTTTTTGGCCAATTGCTTAGATTCATTAGAAATTGCTTGAATAGTTTTTTGATCAGCATTTTTTATGATTGGCGTGATTAAACCACCATCGATTGCAACCGCCATCGAAATATCAATATTATTGTAAACTAAAACCGCATCATCAGACCAAGAAGAGTTAGCCATAGGAACCTGCTTCAAAGCCATTGCAGTTGCTTTTATTATTAAATCATTTACCGATATTTTATACGATGGTTTACCACTTTCATCAATTGTTGCAACTTCATTTAACGAAGAACGAAGTTCTTGTAATTTGCTTATGTTAAGCTCGCATGATAAGTAGAAATGTGGTACATTTTGCTTGGATTCCAACAATCTTTTGGCAATAACTTTGCGCATATTATTGTTTTTAACCGTGTAAAATTCTTGCGAATTGCGGCGAACAACACCAGATTTTGCAGCTCCACCAGACAAAAATTCCAAAACATCATCTTTTATAACTCTGCCGTGAGGTCCAGAACCAGAGATTTGAATCAATGAAACACCTTCATCTTTAGCAATTCTTTTTGCTAAAGGACTTGCTTTAACCTTATCTGAAGCAAAGCTTTGTCTTTGTGGCTTTGATACTACAACTGCGTCGCTTACAGATGTTTTATTTTCAACAACTTTATTTTCTTCTTTTTTCTCTTCAGTTTTTGCTGGTGCTGATGTTTTTGCAGCATAAGAATCAAGGGCTTTTTTATCTTCACCTTCTTCCAAAATCAAAGCAATACAAGTGTTTACAGCAACATTTTCTGTTCCTTCAGAAACCAAAATTTTGCCTAAAACACCTTCATCAACAGCTTCAACTTCCATTGTCGCTTTGTCAGTTTCAATTTCTGCGATAACATCACCAGACTTAATTTTATCACCTTCTTTTTTCGTCCATTTTGCAAGATTACCTTCTTTCATTGTTGGAGAAAGAGCGGGCATAAGAATTTCAATAGGCATATTTAGTGTTTGTAATTTTTAATTTATTTTCTTTGAGGATGAGCAGGCAGGTTATTTTTTATCTCAAAAAAGTAAATATTTTTTAGAAATTATTTTATTGCTCTTACATCAAATGCATCTCTTACTGCTTCTCCAATAAAAACCAATAAGGATAATAGAGTAGTTACAACAAAAAAACCACTTAAACCAAGCCAATAAGCATTAATATTATTTTTTCCTTGTGCTAAAAGCTCACCCAATGAAGGAGAAGTAATTGGCATTCCAAGCCCCAAAAAGTCAAGTGAAGTTAAAGTTACAATCGAACCACTTAACAAGAACGGTAAGTTAGCAATAATTATCGGTGAAGCGTTGGGCAAAATATGACGAAAAATAATTCTGCTATTTGAAGCTCCAATTGCTTTACTAGCACGTACAAAATCAAAATTTCTTAATCGCAAAAATTCAGCACGTACATAGGAGACCAAAGACATCCAACTAAATAATAGCATTAATGCCAATAACGTAAAAAATCCAGGCTCCAAAACTGATGATAATATTATCAACAAAAATAAAACTGGCATACTACCCCAGATTTCCATAAAGCGCTGCAAAATAATATCAACTATACCACCAAAATAACCTTGAATTGCACCCATAAAAATTCCAACTATCGCACTAAAGAAAGTTAGGACTAAACCAAAAATCAATGAAATTCTCAGTCCGTATATTATTCTTGCTAAAATATCACGTCCATTATCGTCAGTACCAAGTAAATTTTGCCAATTTGGTTTTGAAGGAGCTGGGGTTTTAATTGAATAATTTATAGTATCATATGAGAAAGGAATTGGTGGAAAAACAATAAATCCATCTTTATTAATTAAATCTTGCACTGCCGGATCTCGGTAATTGGCTTCAGTTTCAAAAACACTACCAAATTCGCTTTCATTATATGATTTTATAATTGGAAAATAAAAATCCTCTTTAAACCTCACCAAAAGAGGTTTATCATTAGCTATAAATTCAGCAGAAATAGTGACCAAAAAAACAATTAGGAAAGTGCAAAAAGAATAGTATCCTCTTTTGTTACTTTTAAATTTTGCGAAGAATGTTTGCCACATTTTTAGTTAGTTTAAAAAATTACCTTTGGATCACTATACCAAATAAACTATTTGTTGATCGTAGTAACGAAGTCTTTTTGAGATAAAAATTGTAAAAAATGAAAGCCGCATGAACATACATCTTGAGGCTTTTTGTAATTTTTATCTCAAAAAGGCGAAGTTAATATGAGCAAGTACTTAAATTTGTTATAATTGCTGTTCAGACAGGTTAACTAAAAATATTTACATAATTAGTAAAATCAATATTATAGAAGCTTTACGCTAGTCTGATTTTTTAAATAAAAGATTTATACCAAAATTTATATAAAAAACAAAAAAGGCTCCTTTTTAGGGGAGCCTTTTTTAAATTTTCTGAAATAAATTTGAAAACTAAGCTTCAACTTCTGTTTCAACTGCTTTTTCAAGAACTTCAGAATTTTTTTCTTGGTTAGCAATTTTTCTGTACTTAGAAGCTAAAAGACCAGTACCAGCTGGAATCAGACGACCAACAATAATGTTTTCTTTCAAGCCTTTCAAATTATCAAATCTACCTTGAACTGAAGAATCAGTAAGTACTCTTGTAGTTTCTTGGAACGAAGCTGCAGAGATGAATGATTTAGTTTGAAGTGAAGCTTTTGTGATACCAAGTAATACTGGTTGGCACTGAGCTGGCTTCATATTATCCGAGATCATTTTCTTGTTGATTTCTTCAAATACATCGCGATCAACATATTCTCCAGGAAGCAAAGTTGTATCACCAGAATTAGTAACCTCAACGCGCTTCAACATCATGCTTAAAATAACTTCAATATGCTTGTCATCAATTTTTACACCTTGCATACGATAAACTTTTTGCACTTCATTTACCATATAGTTAGTGAAAGCTTGTAAGCCTGAAATACGAAGTATATCATGAGGAACTGGATTTCCATCAACTAAAATATCACCTTTTTTGACAAAATCACCCTCTCCTACGAACAAGTGTTTAGTTTTTACAAAAGAATATTCAATTGGTTCTTTAGAAGCATCTTCTGGTCTAATTACAATACGACGTTTAGTTTTGTAATCTTTACCAAATTCTACCCTTCCATTAATATCACTCATGATTGAAGCATTTTTAGGTTTACGAGCTTCAAACAATTCAGCAACTCTTGGAAGACCACCAGTAATATCACGAGTTTTAGAAGATTCTTTTGGAATTCTTGCTATAACGTCACCAGCTTTTACTTCATCACCGTTTAAAACACTGATGATCGTATTAACTGAAAGTGGATATTCTTTTAGAGCAGTTTCGTTCTTAGAGTTTACAACAGATAATCTAGGTTTTAGATCTTGCTTACTATATTGTTTCCAATCAATTATAATTTTCGTTGAAACACCAGTTGACTCTTCAATTTTTTCACGAAGAGAGACGTTTTCAGTCAAATCATTGTATTTGATTACACCGCTTGCTTCTGAAACAACTGGAATATTATAAGGATCCCATTCAGCTAAGTGATCACCTTTTTTAACTAATTCACCGTTTTTATGAATTATTGTTGAACCATAAGGTAATTTATAGCTGTGAATTTCCACTTGGTTTTGATCAAGTAAAGTAATTTCTGAGTTTCTGCTAATAACAATTGTTTTTCCATGACGATCAACAAGTGTTCCTTTGTCGACAATTTTAACAATACCATCGGAAACAGCTGAAATTGCTGATTGCTCAGCACCTCTTTGCGCCGCACCACCAATGTGGAAAGTTCTCATTGTAAGCTGAGTTCCTGGCTCACCAATTGACTGAGCTGCAACAACACCGATTGCTTCACCAATACTAACGATATTACCTGTTGATAAATCACGACCATAGCATTTGACACAAACGCCATCACCAGTTTTACAAGTAAGTACTGATCTTGATTTGATTGTCTTAACGCCTGCTTTTTCAATAGCTTCAGATAAAGCTTCGTCAATCATAACCCCAGCTTTAACGATGACTTTTTTGCCATCAGGAGTTTTTACATCTTCAAGAGGAACACGACCCAAAGCCTGTTCAGACAATGAAGTTATAACGCGTCCGTCATCAACAATTGACTCAAGAATAATTCCTTCTTTAGTGCCGCAATCTTCTTCAACAACAATACAGTCTTGCGAAACGTCAACTAATCTTCTAGTTAAGTAACCAGAGTT
>Ga0194115_10005739_pt1 | contig 12795 bp, 16 predicted proteins | sample TA2MahsurfametaG_3_FD_148656 | JGI IMG/M metagenome (GOLD analysis project Ga0194115, IMG submission 148656) | Freshwater microbial communities from Lake Tanganyika, Tanzania - TA2015002 Mahale S4 surface | ecosystem: Environmental > Aquatic > Freshwater > Lake | place: Tanzania: Lake... | reverse complement strand
ATACTCCTCCTTCAGGAGTTAAACTATCAAACACCCACCATAAAATAACTTCCGTTTTCATTTCACCATAATGCTTTTGTAATAGCATTTTAATTGATTGGTAAAATGGGTTATTATATTTATCAGCATATATTCCTACATTACTAAGTACTGCACCTACAGCCTCAATTTGACATAACTTTTCCATCAATTCTATAAAAAATACTTCTTCTTTTTTCTTTATGGACTTAAGGTTTTCTTCTACTTTGGAATTGGCTCCAAATAGATCACTTAGATTTTTGAATTTTTCTTCGCTCATATTCTTTTATTTCAAAAACATTTAAAAAGTCTTCTTTAGACATTTCTTTAATATGGGATGCTATTAAAGTAGCATCTTCTAGGTTGATTGCTTCAAGTTTACCTTGTGGTTCTTGAGTTGAATCTAGTTTGTTGTAGTATATGTATAATTTCATATTAGATATTTTTTGATATCCATTCTTTAAATGTTATTGTTTGGATTTCCCCAAATTCACTTTTAAATTTATCACAGTATAAAGAGTATCTTCTGTCATGCCCTAGTCTATCTTCTACATATTTAAAATTTACTTCTTTTCCTAAAAAATCACCAATCATTTTTAATATTTCAATATTTTGGTACCTTTCCATAGTCCCAATATTGTAAATCTCTTTTACCTTATTAGACATAAGTAATTTGTAAATAGCAGCAGCATTGTCATCTGCATGTATCCATTCTCTAACTTGCTTACCATCCCCATAAACTGGGATTTCTAATCCGTTTTTGATTGAATGGATAATTTTTGGGACAAACTTTTCTTTGTGTTGATTTTCTCCGTAATTGTTACATGTACGAGTAATCAAGTAAGGAAAATCATATGTTCTACCAGCTGCCATTACTAGCAAATCTGAAGCTGTTTTTGTTGCTGAATAATATGAGCTGGCTTCTAGTGGAGTTTCTTCGTTTGATTCACCTCTATTTTCTCTATCGCCATAAACTTCATCTGTTGAAATGTGCAAAAACTTTTTTAAGTTAGGATTTTTACGGGCTACTTCTACCATATTGTAAGTACCTTCAACGTTTGATTTAACAAACGGTAAACCGTTTTTAATTGAATTGTCAACATGCGATTCAGCAGCAAAATGAACTATATAGTCATATTTACCTAAATCTTCTACTACTACATCACAAATATCTTTTTCAATGATTAGAGTAGGCTGTTTTATATTGTCTTTATTTGCTGCGTAAGTTAGTTTATCTACTATTAATACTTCATGGTCAGTATTTTCATTTAAATAATTTACAAAGTGTGAACCTATAAATCCTAATCCTCCTGTTACTACTATTTTACTCATATTTTAATTAAATTATTTTGATATTCTTCAATATGATTAATAGTAACTTTAAATATATCAATTGCAAATTCACCTATTTCACCACTATCCTTTATAATACTAGGCATTTGGTTTAATAAATGGAAATTTTGTTGGTTAAGTTGGTTTGCATCAAATTCAATTACTATGTCATTTTCCCACTCTGGCTTATTGTTAGTTAGGGTAAATACTCGTTTTGTTAAATCAAATGAGGTGTTTTCTTGTTCTCTATTAATATAAATGTCAACTATTTCTTGATTTTCAATATAAATCCGATCACACCAAGGCTCTAATGCCCCTAATACCTGTCCAGGACAATTTTTAATTACATAAGAAATATTATATTTAGGTAGTATAATTGGGTGTTGAAATTCATCATTTTTAATCCAACTCCCCCATTTACGTAAATAATTTTTTCCTGCTCGTTCTGAAACTTGTTTAAAATAATCATCATCTTTTCCAACCTGTTCTGTCCATCTATGCCCTCTACAAGTTAAATGATAAACAAATGCATCTCGAGATTGGATTAATTCATACCCAGCTAAAATCCAACGTTGAAAAATATCTGAATCTTCATATGGGAATGGGGCAAATAATGGGTCATGTCCACCAATTATCTGGAAATCGGATTTATAAAGGATCCAAGGGGCAAACATACCTTTAGTAGTTTGATTCTTAAATTCAGATTGGGCTTCTAAAACGTATTGTTCAAAGGCTTCTATATCTAATGTATCAAAATCCATTCCAAAATCACGAATAATTTTTTCTTTACCTTCAGGGTGAAGTGGTGGTTCAATTCGAGTAGCACAAACTACTTTACCTGGTTCTAAATGTTTGATTAGATTTTCAATATAATTAGGGCCTAAAATCATATCAGCGTGGAGAATACCTACAATATCATTTGTAGCTAATTCAATACCTTTATCATACAAAATAGTATGACCCACTCGTTCTTCACTTCTAATGATTCTTGTTTGGTTGTTTGGTAATATTTCTACTTCTTTCATCCATTCCCATGTTCCATCATTTGAACCATCATCTAATAAGATAACTTCTGCTTGTGGAGCATGTTTTTGAATACTAGCGTAAACGTTTTTTAAATGTTTTAAGTTATTATAACTTGGAATAATAAATGATATCATATTATTTTATTTGTTTTGCAGGAACACCAACATATGTCCCAGAGTTTTCAATGTTTTTTATAACGCATGAGTTCATTCCTATAGTAGATAAACTATGAATCCTTAATTTTTCTTTTACAGATGAATTAGTTCCTAAATATACACAATCATATATTTTAACATTTCCTGAAATTATAACTCCTGGCATGGCACTGAAGTAATCTCCTATTTCACAATCATGGCCTATATGATTCCCTCTATTTAATACAGCGTGTTTACCTATTTTAATGTTTGTAGTTAAAATACTATAAGCACCTATAAAACTACCTTCTCCAATTTCAATATTTAATTCATCCATTATTAATGCAGTTGGATGAATAAAAGTAAAGTAAATAGTTTCTTTAGGCAACTTTTGAACAGCATCAAATCTAGCTTTACTATCCCCAATTGCTACCATCATACAATGAGTGGCAGGGTTAAATTCAGATATTGGTTTAGCTACATCATTAGCATATTCATCGTCAACATAAAATTCAACTTCTTCTCCTATTTGAGCTGCTACTTCTCTAGCATGACCTCCGTAACCGTATAATGCTAATTTCATTATCTGTTTGATTTAGTATAAATTGGAAATTTAGATAAATCAGGATATGGAAGCTCTAGATCTTCATTATGTTTTGGAGTTCCATCCATATTATAAAACTGGTTCATTAGGAGTAATCCTCGAGCAGCTAATTCAGGCATCATATAAAAATTCCAACCTAACATATCAAAATTATCATCATGGTAAGAACATTCACGTCTTCCACTATATCTTGCTCTTTTAAACCAAAGGTGAGCTTCATAATTATCCGTTAAAATAGCTCCACCTTTACTTAATTTAAAGTGTTTATATGGGCCTGTAAATGAAATACACATATGAGTTCTTGGTTGGTACATATCAGCTGTAAAACATAAAGCTGAATCCCATATGTTAGTAGGTTCAAGTTGGTATGCTCCTTTAATAGTTTTTCCTTTAACTGGTTTAAAATTTACTTTTGCTCCAGCATGAATTATTTCACAAGGAACAGATGGATATGTACGGGATGGGATTGTAATTTCTTCACCACATACCTTTTCATACATTAAAGCTAAAAATAAAGCATTTGATTGGTTATCTACAGTTACCACATAAGGTGCTCCTGTGTATTCAGCTAAACGTTTTTCAAATTCGTTTGTTATATCGTATACATTTTTCATAATTTAAATATAATAACAAATTAATTAAAAACCAAATTTATTTTTAAAATGATTAAACATTATTTCATTATTTTTTTCATATAAATCTTGTTTTCGATTTAAAGAACAAATATAATCATCATAGTGTTCGGTATGATTATGCTTATCAGTAATTACTAAATTTTCTATTTTGTATTGTGTTACTAAATCAGGTTTATTATAACAAAAATTCATTACATAATTATCAAATCCCCCATATCCTTCTAATTCTTTTGGAAAGTTTATAGTATCTAGAAGAGGTTTAGAGTATAAAGTAAACCAACCTCCTCCAAATTTAAAATATTTTTGATGATTATAGATTAACGGTTTAATAGAAACTTCTCCATTATTTTTTAAATGATAAGTATCTACTATAGCATCATTTGTATTTCTAAAATCAAACGGTTCATTTAAATATGTAGAATTAACTACTACATCCCAACTCATATCCCACATCTTAATGTATTCTGCAGTAATGATATAATTAGGGGATATGTTTTTTGCTTGTAAATTAGATTCTAAATATAAACTTAAAGTATAAGGTCCAAATACAACATCAGGTTCAATTATAATAGTAGCATCTAAATCAGAATACTTGTTAACAGTATTTGAAAACCAATCTAAAAGCCCTTTAACATTATCGTCAGTAGTTAAAGAATATTCATCACACCATCCCAAGTAATATTTTTCAAAATTTTTAAGACGATTTATGAAATAGTCCTTTTTTAATATAGATTTTTTCCAATCAACTAAATAGTCTGAAGTGGGGAGTGTGATGTCTAATATTATATGGTATTTTTCTTTATCTATAAAAAGAGAATTTTGTTTTAAAAGAAGTAATGTTCTTTCTAAATAATCTATCTCCTTTAACATAGGAAATATTTGAATTAAAACCTTTAATTTTTTCATAAATTACATTAAATAATGTGTCCCTATTAAAATATGCTCTGCTATAGTTCCAGGCCATAAAGGAATAACATAGCATTTAGTATACCTAGGCATACAATCAGTTCCATAACCACCTTGATGTCCTATAATTAATTTAGATTTTGACTTGATATAATTTTGAACACGGAGTGACATTTTAAAATCCTTAACATTTAAAACTTTATTATTTGTTTTATACCTAAAAAATCCATCATGTGTGTAATAAAACCAATTTAAATTATGTTTTAATATTTCTTGTTGAATTACTTCACGTTTTTTTTCAATTCTTTCATCTGAATATTCTGGGTTTTGGATAAAGAAAAAATCATCAATATAAAGAAAACCAAATTCTTCTTCTCCAAACATTTGTTTGATTAATTTATTTCCCTCTTCTATTTCATCTTTATCCCAATACAATTCAGGTTGACAGTCTTCCATTTCATGTTCTTCAAATCTCCAAAATTTAAGCATTTGTTTTGCAATTGGAATATCAGCATTATTTGGATTATATATTCTAAAATGATCATGATAAATTGGAACTCCTTGAGGTATTTCATCAATCATCCCATCTACATAAGGGTTGTTTTTAAATATCTCAACTACATTATTAAATGGATTATCATGTTTATATAACCAAGCATCTGGGGAAAAGTATTTTGCTATACATTCTGGAGAAGGAATGGCTACAACACAATTAGGATATTTTTGTTTAAGTAAACGAGGCATAGCTGAAAGGAGAACCCAATCACCATATGAATGACATGTACGAAATAAAACAAATTGCCCATTTTCTAGATACTCAAAAGGTATCCTAACATCAGATGTGTCAGGATACCCTAATTTAGATACTTGGGATGTGGGTTGGAAATATTCGTTATATAAAACCATTATTTGGATTTAAAATATTCAACTACTTCATTTAAAATTTCATCTACTCCTTTAGTAGCTTCCCAACCTAATAAATTTTTAATTTTTTCACTATTAGGAATTTTTTCTGGAGCTTCAGAAAATAGTGGGCCATGAAGTAAAACTGGGTCAATATGGACTATTGAGGAATCACTTTGGGACATTTCTTTTATTTTTTCAGCCATATATAAAATAGTATTTTCATTTTTTTCATTACCTACATTCCACTCTTCATTCCATAATTCTTCAGGAGCAGTAGATGTTAAATAAATGCCTTCTACGATATCTTTTACCCAAGTAAATGCTCTTAATTGTAGCCCGTCATAATATACTGTAATGTCTTCATTATTTAAAGCTTGGTTAACAAATCTAGGTACAACAAACCCTCCATCAGGTAATTGATATCTTCCAGATACATTAAATGGTCTAATAATTTGGTATTTAAAGTTTGGATCAATTTTACCTATGTTTGATAAAACAATTTCAGCTAGTAGTTTTGCAATAGCATATTCATTTCTAACTGTAAATTCTCCATCTAATACTTTTTGATCGTTTTCTTTAAGATATGTCTTGCCATCTCGATAACCATAAATTTCAGATGTAGAAATAAAAATAAGAGGACAATTGTTATGTTTAGCAGCATTTATAGCCCAATAAATGTCATCAATAATTATTGAAGCCATTTTACCTGAATGTTTTAATACTCCTACTGGGCCTACTGGTGAAGCTAAATGTAAAATGGAATCAAATTTTTCTAATTTAGTAATATCAACATTAAGTATATCTTCAATAATAATATTACATCCTTTAAACAAACTATTTGATGGGGGTAATGCATTTGAAGACATATTATCAATGATAGTAATTTCATACCCTAAATTTTTCCATTTTTCTACACTATGAGATCCTATAAATCCTAAACCTCCTGTAATTAAAATTTTCTTGTTCATTTTATTTTTTGAATTTAATTAAAAAAATTATTATTTATTGTATATTCTTGAAATATACGAATATGTTTTTGTTTTACCCAAGATGGGTGGTAAATATCACTTGTATTTTCATGATCATATGCTGGACCCAACCAAGGATCAGGTATGATTATTGTTCCGTTATTTTGGTTTAAATATGCTCCCCACCAAGAAAATGTACTATTAGCTAAAATTAAATGTTTCATTTTTGCCATTAAAAATAATTGCACACCAGCAGTACCATCTATGTAATTAACTCCATCACCAAAAACACTTTTACACCATTCTATATCATCCGAAAAAACATAAATAGAATCTATATTATTTTGAAAATAGGTATCAATTGCTTCTTGATAATATTGAGGACTTAACACACAATGGTTTTGTTGGAGCATTAAAAAATCTCCTCGTCTAACACTAATGCCTAGGGCATTTGAAGATATATCATATTTTTCTAATTTCTTAGTAATTTCTTTAGAAGGAATAAAATATGTAGAACAAAGTTCTTCTCTAATATTTTCAAAATATTTCCAAGAACCAAATACTCCTGAAAGAGTAGTGTTGTCTTGAGCAGGAATTGAAGTATAATATAAGGTAGGTTCATTATAAATATTTTTTAGTTTAGGTTCAGGTGTTTGATTAAAAGAATATTCAAATATAGATAAATCTACTGGGATTTCCCCTCTATGGCCAGCTAAAGTAGTCTCAGATATTGTTAAGGATGTATTTAATTGTTTGGCTAAAGACAATCCTGTAGCAATTGTAAACATATTGTTTCCTAAACGACCATGTAATTTACAATGAATCATAAAGAAATTTCTTTTTTTCCTATTACTAGCATGCTTTTATAAAAATGTATATAATCAATATTCTTTTCAAAATAATCTAAATGTTGACCATTTATTTCTTTATAACCACAAAAACTTTTTCCATTTAAATTTATAGCATCAACTATGTTTTTAAAATAATTTACCCCAGTAATATAATAATCATCCCAAATACTTCCCGGTTTATATGAAGTGTGTAAATCTTCAATCAGATACATCCCTCCAGGAGTTAATCGAGGAAATAGTGTTTCGAAAGACACAATTTGTTGTTTCCAAGAATGCCCTCCATCATCTAAGATTACTTCAAAATGACTATATTGGTTAAAAACATCATTTAAAAACTTTTTATCGGTTTGATCTCCAATATGAATGTCAATTCTTTCTTCTTCATGCTCTTTGCATCTAGGATCTATATCTAAAGCTACAATATTTGCTTTAGAAAAATATTCTTTCCACATTTTAACTGAGTCACCATTGCAGACACCTATTTCTAATAGATTAAATTCTATATTTCTGTATTGTTCTAAATACAAACTATATTTAGAGGTATACATGTGGTCATTTGGACCTTTATCAGTTCCGTGTTTTATTGCTAATTCATCTAATGTTATAATCTTCTCCATATTTTCTTAATTCTAAATATAATAAACTAAATTCTGAGCCCCAAAAATATTGGTGCATATTTTGATCTGCTTTTTGACAAAATTCACTTACCCCAATATTTATTTTGTTTTCTTTAAATGTTAAAGAATTCATATGAGTGATAGTATTTGTATCAGATACTATAGTATTTAACTTTTCTTTTTCTGAGATACACCCAGCATAAAAATCTAATCCCCATCCATAAATTAATTCATCAGGAAAATGTTTAATTTTTTCTAAAATATCTCGTCTAAGTAAAGGGCATTGAAAATCAATCCATTTTACTTTACGTAAACCTTTTCCCCAATTCCACATTTGTTTCCAATGACATTGTTCCATTGAGGCATTTATAACTGATGGGGAATAAATAGCAGCATCTGATTCTTTTGCTTCACGTAATGAAGTAGTTAAGAATGAAGGGCCGTGAAATACCAAATCATTGTTTAAAAAGTATAAATAGTCATGGTCTGTTGAAAGAAAATAATCTAAAACAACATTAAAACCACCTCCAAAAAATATATTTTCTTCTAATTGGTGTGTTGTTGATTGAGCTAAAGATTCTTTTGAACCATTGTCTACTACCATTAATTCACATTGTGAAAATAATGGATCTCGTTTTAATTGATTTACTAAATTATCTGTCCATTGAGGAAGATTGTGGTTAAGTGTTGCTATTAACATTTTTAATATTTAAGAGGTGCATTAAAATTTGATTGCATGATAATTCCCATATAATTTTGTGCAATCATTTCTTCTGTTACATTTTGTTGTTTATATTCAATATATTGTTGAGGGTAATGAAATACTTTAAATAACGGCTCAACAGGATAAATTTCTATAGCTTTAAAAGCTAAAAGAGCTTCTCCATACCAACTAAATTCTGAAGGTGAATATTCTATGAGATCAGGAAAAGTTAGTTTATTAGGGATTATGTATTGTTCTTCTAGAGATTCCCATACTTTAGAAGACCAAATGATGGGAGAAGGACCAAAATCATAATGTCTTCCTTTACGTTCAAATAAATCCATTATTTTTTGTCTATCATTTATAAAACCTTCTTTAGGATTAAATCCTAATTCTTTTGTTTTAGTTACAGACCAAGAAAATAATTCTTTTTGTTCATGTATAACAGTATAAGGAGTGTTTTTATCAAACATAAAGTCACTAACCTTAAAAGGTTTAATGAAATAAGAATCAGAATCTAAACAAACATAATTTTCTGCTATTTTTAATTTCCAAAAATTAGATTTAACTATTTGTTGAGCTACCCAATTATCAGATAATGAAAATATATCTTCATCTAATACAACATTAGCTCCTTTTAATTGAGAAAATAAAGTATAATCATTTTTTGGAACACTTATATAAAAAGGAATACTATCTGTGTTATATTTTTTAATAGATTCTAATAAAATTTTAACTCGTTCAAAATCTTTATTGAATGATTTGCAATATAAAACTATTTTATACATGTAATTTATTTATAAATAAAACATCTTTTTGTATCCCGTCTAAATTAATTTCATCTAAAATTTCAAATCCTAGATTATTTAAATATGTAACAACATCATCATAGTAAGATTGACCTTCCCACACTTGTTGGGTTTCTAATTCAATTTGAATATATTTTGTATTTTTGATTTTTGTTCCAAAACCTTCTAATACTTGCAATCCTAGACCTTCTACATCAATTTTCATAAAATCAAAACTATCAACTTGAAGTTGTTCCATCACATCTTCCATTCGCCAACCATCTATTTCTACTTGTTCTGAGGTAAATGGAGAAAGTGTCCGAGTTAGTAACGATGATATGCCAATATTTTCTTCTTTTCCAAATACACCTGCATTAAATGTAACGGGGGCAGTTTTATCAGAAGCAGCAATATTTAGTGATTGAAATTGGGGATATTGATTTATTATGTTTAAAAAGCATTCTGGGTGAGCTTCTATAATATAGCAACTAGATGGGGATAAATTCCAAAATTGACTTACATATGCAGTATCATGCCCATCTCTACTTCCAATTTCAATAAACGAATTTGGATAAAACCCATCATTCTTAATAAGAGTTGTTAATTGTGTTATGTCGTGCCTCATATATCAAAATGTTTTTATCATTCCATATTCATCAAATATAGGCATTTTTCCCCATTTCCCCAACCATTTTTTTGCATTTTCAGCTTCTGCTTTTCTTTGGCGCTCTGAAGATTGTCCATTATTTTCTTCTAATCTGTGACTACCTCTAGCTCCAAAATGCCAAACTAAAGAAGAAGTAGGTAATATAAATCTTACTCCGTGTTGAAGCATTCGTAGAAACAAATCCATATCATCCCAACTAGCGGGGGCAAATATTGGGTCATTTCCCCCTACTTCATCCCAAACTGTTTTTTTAACTAAACCAGATACACCTTCACCTTTTGGAATTTCAATATCCTTATTTATATTAATAAAATCTTCAGCCCATGCTTCAAAATAATCGGCATCGAAATTATGGTAATATGCCCCAAACATGTCAGGGGGAACAATTACAGTACCTGGTCTTTGGGATGGATTATTAAACATATTTGGTTCTACACGATGTGAATTTACCCAAAGTTTTTCATTTGGGTATTTTTCATGTATATCCATTAATGCTCTATCCCAATTTTTACTCACATAAAAATCTGAATGGAGAAACATTATATATTCTGTTTCAACATGTTCAGCACATATATTCATTCCACCCCCAATACCTCTAACTTGGATATTTTCAGGTTCAACTAATAAAGTTAAATTATATTTGTAGCTATTTTCAAATAACCATTCATTTGTCCCATCAGTACAATTTTCAGCATGTACTATGAATGGAGCATCTTTATAAAAACTATTTTTTCTAACAGATTCAATAGCTAATTTAAGATATGGAAGATTATTATACGTTGAAATACAAAATGTTAAGGGATTAGATTGTGTCATATAAATTTATATATTTATTCACTTACTGCTCGACCTTTTGAATCATTCCAATCCATTTCTGGTCTAACTTCTAAATTTGTTTTCCATCCTGCTTTTAAAGTATTCATAGGAGTTTTTAATTGTTCACCTAATGTTATTAAAGCATTGACATCTTTAGGAAAACATGTTCCTCCATAACCTAATTTTCCATCTGGACCTGGGACATGTAAATGGCTATCTCCGATTCTTCCATCTGAAGAAAATCCATATAATGCATCATTCCAATTAGTTCCTAAAGTATCAGATAATCGTTTAAATTCATTCATAATAGATACTTTAGTAGCAAAAAATGTATTATTCATATATTTTATAAGTTCTGCTGTAGTTGAATCTGTATGAATAAAATGCCTATTCATAAATCTTTGAGCAAATAAATCTTCTACTTGTTTAGTTAAAGATACATCCCCTCCAAAAATAATTCTTGCTTGAGTTAACATATCTAACTTAGCAGTTCGTTCTGTTAAAAATTCAGGATTAAAAATTATTTTAAGATTAGGATATTGTTCTTGTAACTTTTTAGTAGTGCCTGGGAGGATTGTTGATTTAATAATATAAATGGGTCCAGGTTGAACACTTTCAAATACATTTTTAATATATGTAATGTCTTGAGAGCCATCTTTTTTCATTGGAGTTGGAACACATACAAAAACAAAATCTGTTTCAAGTATTTCATCTAATGTATGTGTAGAACGCAATGGATCAATATCATAAACTCTAACTTCAGTTGTTGGAGAGAATGCAAATGCTTGACTTTCTCCTACAAAACCATTTCCTATAATACCTACTTTATAATATGTCATATAAGTTATTTTGTTTTTCTTGTTTTTCAATTGTTTTTGGGTGGTATAAAGCAAAGTACTCTACATCGGGCATTGCTGTATATTGTTTAAAGCCATCTAAACGCTCGTGTACTTTGTTTACCCATTGGATTTCCGGTTTATTTCGCCAAATACGCCATTGGTAATCAGGCCAGTTAACCCAACCAGCATCGTTTACTCTCCATCCCCATTTTGAAATGTGTTCGGGAGTTAAACCTTCTACTGTGTTTACTCGAGGAACTAGAAAAACCTCAACTTCGTTGTTTTCTTCTAGCACCTCAGGTAAAACAGCAATCAGATTTTCGTTTGGAATTTCATCAGCATCGATTTGGAAAATGTAATCGCCGTTACAAAAACTGGTTAATTTGTTTTTCCAGTCTGCGAAATGGCGATCAAATTTTCCTTTGTGCCATGAAAACTCTCCATTTATGGAGTGGGTGCGGAGAAAATTCTCTACTTCGGGGTCACCATTTGCTTCATCAAATAAAATCACTATGTTGTCTTGTGTACGCTTATGACGAAGCAAAAAGTTCACTAAACGTTGAATTTCTATAAATTCGTTACAGACTGTGATTGCATAACTAATTTTCATAAACTTTATTCAGGTAATATTCCAATATATGAAAGAGCTTCAATATAATCCCGCTCTTCAAACATTCTCATGTTTTTCATATCCATTTTGAATTTCATAAATTCTCCTGGTTTACCTGGGATTGGATGTTTTTCTCTGTCTTCTTCAGGGATTTCAATTGCTTTAACAGCAGCCCACCCCCAGCTTGAAGCGTTTGAGCCATTTGCAAAGATCATACCTTGGTCTTGATTATTGATAGTATTTGGAAGCCAAATCAAACCTGTTTCAGGATCAGTCCAAGCTAAATCTTTGTACAGTTCAGGTAACGTTTCCATTTGTTGTTTGTAAAACTCATGGTCTTCGGTCATAAACGAGTTTGTCCAAAATCCACAAGAT
>Ga0194115_10005735_pt1 | contig 12798 bp, 13 predicted proteins | sample TA2MahsurfametaG_3_FD_148656 | JGI IMG/M metagenome (GOLD analysis project Ga0194115, IMG submission 148656) | Freshwater microbial communities from Lake Tanganyika, Tanzania - TA2015002 Mahale S4 surface | ecosystem: Environmental > Aquatic > Freshwater > Lake | place: Tanzania: Lake... | reverse complement strand
CGCTCGAGCTGCGCCTTGGAGACGGCGTCGAGTTCGGAACCGAACGTGGCGAACGCTTCGAGCTCACGGAACTGCGCGAGGTCGAGCTTCAGCGTGCCGGCCACACTCTTCATCGACTTGATCTGCGCCGCACCACCCACGCGCGACACCGAGATGCCCACGTCGACGGCCGGGCGCACACCCGACTTGAAGAGGTTGTCCTGCAGGTACACCTGACCGTCGGTGATGGAGATCACGTTGGTGGGGATGTACGCCGACACGTCGCCGGCCTTGGTTTCGATGATGGGCAGCGCGGTGAGCGAACCAGCACCGTTCTCGTCGGAGAGCTTGGCGGCGCGCTCGAGCAAACGGCTGTGCAAGTAGAACACGTCACCGGGGTACGCCTCGCGGCCCGGCGGACGACGCAGCAACAACGACATCTGACGGTAGGCCTCGGCCTACTTCGACAAGTCGTCGTACACCACGAGAGCGTGCTGGCCGTTCTCCATCCAGTGCTGACCCATGGCGCAACCGGCGTACGGCGCGAGGTACTTGAACGGTGCCGAGTCGGCAGCCGACGCCACCACCACGACCGTGTACTCCAACGCGCCGGCCTGACGCAGAACTTCAACCGTCTGCGCAACAGTGGAGCCCTTCAAGCCCACGGCCACGTAGATGCACTTCACGCCCTGACCCTTTTGGTTGAGGATCGTGTCGATGGCGACGGTGGTCTTGCCGGTCTTGCGGTCGCCGATGATGAGCTCGCGCTGACCACGACCGATGGGGGTCATGGCGTCGATGGCCTTGATGCCGGTCTGCATGGGCTCGTGCACGGGCTTGCGACCCATGATGCCGGGGGCCTGGATTTCCATACGGCGCCCCTGCGTGCCCACGAGCGGACCCTTGCCGTCGATCGGCTGACCGAGCGCGTTCACCACACGACCGAGCACACCGTCGCCGACGGGCACCGACAGAATCTGGCCGGTGGCCTTCACGGTCTGGCCTTCTTCGATGGCGTCGGAATCGCCGAGAACCACGGCGCCGATGGCCTCTTCTTCGAGGTTGAGGGCCAAGCCGCGCGAACCGTCTTCGAACTCGAGGAGCTCGTTCACGGCGCAATCGGGCAAGCCCGACACGCGCGCAATACCGTCACCGACTTCGATCACGCGACCAACGGTGCGCGCCTCGAGCGACGGCTGGAAGCCTTCGAGATTCTTTTTGATCGCCGATGCGATATCGGCTGCTGAAAGTGTCAGTTCTGCCATGTCATGTCTCTCTTTCAGAGCCTGCTCTTGACGTTGTCGAGGCGAGTGCGAACGCTGCCGTCGATCACGGTGTCGCCCACGGTGGCCACCAGGCCGCCGAGGACGCTCGGGTCGACGATGACCTTCACGTTGAGTTGCTTACCGGTGGCGTTGGTGAGGGCGGCCTTGAGGCGCGCCTGCTGATCGGCGCTCAGGGCCACGGCGCTGCGCACCTCGGCCACTTCGAGCTGCTTCGCGCTGGACGCGCGCTGCACCAACTTGTCGATGATGGCCGGCAGATCGCGACCGCGACCCGAACCCACCACCATGCCCACGAGCTGTGTGGTGGTGGCCGTGGCCTTGCCGCCCAACAGCGATTCGACCACTGCCTGGCGCTTGTCGGCCGGGATCAGTTCGTCGGTGAGAGTATTGCGCAACTGATCGTTCGATTCGAACGACCGTGCGAAACGGAACAATTCGTCTTCGACCTCGTCGAGGGTTCCCTCGGCCGCGGCGATTTCGAACAACGCGCGTGCGTATCCGTCGATGCGTGCGTCGCTCATCGTGATGCACCAACCTTTGCAATGAAGTTCTCGATGAGTTGCTGCTGCGCCGCATCGTCGAGCACCGACGCGAGCGCACGATCGGTGGCCACGCCAGCGAGGCGACCGATTTCGGTACGCAGTTCGTCGGAACCACGAGCCGCGGCGGCGGCGATGTCGGCATCGGCCTTGGCTTCGAGATCGGCCACTTCGGCGGTGAGGCGCGCGCGACCTTCCTTCAGCAACGCATCGGCCTGGGCCTGCGCGTCGGCGAGAAGGCGAGCCTTCTCACTGGCGATGTCGCCCAGAGCCGTGCGGATCTTCGACGCGTCGGCCTGCGCTAGCGCGAGATCGTTGGCCGAGGCATCGAGTTCTTTCTGGATGCGCTCGGTGCGGGCCGTGAGGGCCTTCTTGAACTGCGGCAGCGCGAACTTGACGAGCGCACCGATCACGAGCACCGACGCGATGCCGCCGTAGATGATTTCGGCCGGCTCGGGGAAGAGCCAGTGCGGTGATTCGGCCGGATCGACCGCCAACAGGGAGAAGTACTTCATCAGCGAACTCCTGCACTCATGACATCGGCAACAGCACGGGAAACCGCTGCAGAGTCGGGTCGCTTGCCTGTGGCGGCTTCCACCGCGCTCGACACCACATCGGACACCGCGCTCTCGATCTGTCCGCGCACCGCGGCCTTGGCGGCCTCGGCGTCGCGCTGGGCGGCTTCACGCTTCGCATTGATGCGAGCGTTCGCAGCCGAGATCTGAGCCTGACGCTCGGACTCGAGCGTGGTACGAGCAGCATCGACCACCTTGGCCGCTTCGGCCTTGGCAGCGGTAACAGCCGCTTCGTACTGCGCAACTTCCGAGCGCGCCGAACTGCGTGCGGCATCGGCGTTCTCGTGTCCTTCGCGAATGGAGTTGTAACGCGCCTCCATACCCTTCTTGAGGCGAGGGAACAGGACGAAACGCATGAGAAGCGCGAACACGATGAACGAGCTCGCACCCCAAATGAATTCCTTGGCCTCGGGCAGGATCGGGCTCGGGCCCGCCCCGCACTCGGACTGCGGAATCTTTTCAGCGTTCTTCAGTTCCTCGGATTCGGGTTCGAAGAGACACTCGGACGGTTTGACGAGCTTTTCCTCGCCGGATTCTCCTCCGGCAAGTAGCTCGACCCGAACGGTGCCACCCGACCCGATGACGACGGCTGTGAGCACGTCAACTCCTTGTGGATCGATGGATGACGACAAAACTTCGGATCAGAGACCGATGAGGATGAACACCACGAAGCCGATGAGGGCGAGCGCTTCGGTGAAGGCGATACCCAAGAACATCGTGGTGCGCACCATGCCGGCCGCTTCGGGCTGGCGGGCCATGGCCTCGACCGACTTACCGACGAGGTAACCGATGCCGATGCCGGGTCCGATGGCGGCGAGGCCGTAAGCGAAACCAGCCGAGCTAGCAGCCTCGGCAGCCTTCAGCTCGTCACCAGTGACTGCGGCGAGTGCAGCAAGTGCTTCCATTTTCTTTGTCTCCTATGTGCTGTTGATAGAGAAGGGTGAATACGAACGGTTGGTGGTCAGTGCTCGGGGTGAGCCGCGCCACCGATGTACACGGCCGCGAGGATCGTGAAGATGTACGCCTGCAAGAAGGCGACCAGAACCTCGAATGCCGTCAGGAAGATGAGCATGAAGAGCGGCAGAACTCCCATGGGGATGAGGGCGGGGTTGCCCTCGGCCTGGAAGAGCGCCTTCGACAACACAGCGAAGGTCACGAGAAGAATGTGTCCGGCGAGCATGTTGGCGAAGAGTCGCACCGTGAGCGAGAACGGACGCACCAAGAAGGTGGAGATGAACTCGATGGGCGTGACGAGGATGTAAAGCGCCTTGGGCACGCCGGGCGGGAAGAGCGAGTTCTTGAGGTAGCCGAGGCCCTGGTGCTTGAAGCCCGTGCCGATGAACACCACCCACACGAGCAGCGACAAGAAGAGCGGCAGCGCCATACGTGCGGTGGCCGGCATCTGCAGCAACGGAATCACGCCCGGCACGTTGCAGAGATAGATGAACACGAAGGTGCTGAGAAGGAACGGTGTCCAGCCGAGGCCATCGCGACCCATGGTCTGCATGACGATGCCGTTCTCGATGAACTCGACGATCGACTCGGCGAAGTTGCGCACGCCCTTCGGTGCGGTCTTGTGATCTTTGCGACCGGCCAAGAGGAAGATGAGCGAACCGATGAGAGCTGCCGCGACACAGATCAACGCGATCTTGTTGAACGACGGGAAGAGATCCTTCCAACGGAGAACTTCGTTCACCGGCGGGAATTCGAGTGCGATCACGTCAGTTGGTGTCCTTCAGGCGTGGTGTTTCGATCAGGGCTTGCGGGGTTTCAGAGCGGGAAATGCGAGTGATGCGGCTACGTAACGCATCTCCCAAACGAGGAGTCCGAGATGCGTGACAATGATGGTGAATCCGAGGGCGGGAAGTGAAATCCATCCGGCATCTCGGACCAGAATGACAGCAAGAAAAATGAGGCCGAGGCGGGCCAGGTAGCCGAACAGGACCGCGCCCATCATGAGGCCGAGCGAAATGCGGGCCGTCAGGGCCACCAATCCGGCCGCAAAGAAGAAGTTCAGGAGCACGAGGGCCACCGCGTAGAGGGCCGACCACACGCCGTCGAGGCCGGCGAACACCGCACAGACCGCCACGATGATGGGGCTCACGTAGGCGCCGCGCTTCAGGATGTCGAGAGAAACGGTGATCTCGGGGGCCTCGCCCTCGAGCCGGGTGGTCATGGGGTCGGGGGTGGCGGCCACGGTGGTCACGCTCCGGCGTTCTTTCCGGGTTCCGGGCTCTGGTGCTGGGTTCCGTCCTGGTGCTGGGTGCGGGCGGCCTGGCGCTCGGCTTCGAGGCGGCGCATCCGGGCGTCGTACCCGATCCACATCTTCACGCCGGTGCCGATGGAGGCGAAGACCACAAGGGAGATGGTGAGGATCGGGAAGATGCCGATCCAGGCGTCGAGGAGCCATCCCAATCCGAGGAAAACCACCAGCGTGAGGGCCATTTCCATGCCCTGGCCGAGACCTTCGTCCATGTTGCGCTGGGGGCCGTCGGGCCGGGCACCCAGCAGACGGGCCACGCGCGCAGTGACGTTGCGCGGGCGTGCGGTGGCGGACGCGTGGGAGTCGGTCATCGGGGGGGTGTTTCCGGCAGGCCCCGGAGGGTGCGGCCTGCTCGTGAAACTTCGCACAAACTAGTCGCCGGCCGTCGGACGGGGCAACTCCTCGGTGGGTTCGAGACTCCCCTGGGGCTGGTCGTTCGTCTCGTTCTCGCTGTGGTTGGTGCCGGCGTCTTGGCTGGTGTCTTGGTCCGTCGCGTCGCGGGCTTCTTGGCGGCGGCGGCGCACCTCGGGATGCAACACGGTGAAGAGGCTGAGGGCGATGGCCGCGGTGCCGATCGGGATGAGCGCGGTGCGTGCGCGGGTGAAGATGGGGTACAGCACGAAGCCCGAGAGGATCGTGGTCCAGAGCCACAAGATGAGCACGCTGCGGCGCTGGCCGTGGCCGAGGTTCATGAGCCGGTGGTGCAGGTGGCCCTTGTCGGCCGTGGCCACGCCTTGGCGTTTGGCGGCGCGGCGCGCGATGGCGAAGAGCGTGTCGAGGATGGGCACGCCGAGGATGAAGAGCGGAATGAAGAGCGGCGCGAGGAAGAAGTAGGTCTGGCCGGGTGTGTAGGCGGTGGAGTCGGGGTCGGCGCGCCCTCCCACGACGCTCGTGCTCACGGCCATCAGCAATCCGAGGAAGAAGGCGCCGCTGTCGCCCATGAAGATTTTCGCCGGGTTGAAGTTGTGCGGCAGGAATCCGACGCACACGCCGCACGCGATGATCGCGATGAGTGGGCCGATGTTGGGTTGGATGAGTGAGCCGAGATCGTCGAGGCGGCGGCTGTAGAGGAAGAACGCGAAGGCCGCGATGGCGACGATGCCGGCGGCGAGTCCGTCGAGTCCGTCGATGAGGTTGATGGCTTGGGTCATCACGAGGAGCCAGAGGATCGTGATGATCGGGATCCAGTCATCCGACAGAACGAACACGTCGAGGAACGGAACGCGGAAGTAGAACATCGTGACGCCGAACCACACGAGCACGAGGCCGGCGAATGCGGTGAGAGTGACCTTGGCCGGCGGGCTCAGGTCGCGGATGTCGTCGATGAGTCCGGTGGCGAAGATGACGATGGCGGCGAGCAGAACGCCGAGCGGTTCGGAGTTGTTGTCGAAGACGAGTGAGAAGCGGTCGAGCTGCCAGGCCGCGAGGAGGGCGGCGGCGAATCCGACGAACATGGCGATGCCGCCCACGTGCGGGGTGGGGCGTGTGTGGACGCGGCGGTCGTCGGGGAGGACGATCCAGCCCACGCGGGTGGCGAAACGGGCGACGACGGGGGTGGCGGCGAAGGTGACGAGTGCGGCAACGGCCCCGATGATCAGGTAGTCGAGCGTCTCAGGCACACGCCGACATTACGACCGCGTGACGACCCTCCGTATCCCTTGGTGTCCCCTTGGTGTTCTGGGTGAAGGATTCGCCGGATTTGAAGCATTTTTTCACCCAGAACCCCAAAAAATGACGCGGGGGGTTAGAGGTTCGGGTAGGCGGGGAAGGCGGCGCACAGTGAGGCCACGTCGGCCTTCACCTGAGCGAGCGTTCCTTCGTCGGCGCGCCCACGCAGAGCCCGCGCGATGAGCGACGCGATCTGCGTCATCTCCGCTTCCTTCATGCCCTGCGTCGTGACCGACGCCGTACCCACGCGCACACCCGACGTGACGAACGGGCTGCGCGGATCGTCGGGCACCGTGTTCTTGTTGAGCGTGATGCCGGCCAGGTCGAGCACAGCCTGAGCTTCCTTGCCCGTGAGTTCGGCGTCGAACGGACGCAGATCGACCACCATGAGGTGACAGTCGGTTCCACCCGACACGAGACGGAAGCCTTCGTTGGCGAGCGCACTCGCCAGCGCCGACGCGTTGACCACGATCTGCTTCGCGTAGTCCTTGAACGACTGCGCCATCGCCTCACGGAACGCGATGGCCTTACCCGCGATCACGTGCTCGAGCGGACCGCCCTGCCAACCCGGGAACACCGACTTGTCGATCGCGGCCTGATGCACGGCCTTGCTGAGGATGCAACCACCGCGCGGACCACGCAGAGTCTTGTGTGTGGTGAACGTGACCACATCGGCGTACGGAACCGGATTGGGATACACGCCACCGGCGATGAGACCCGCGAGGTGCGCCGCGTCGTACAGGAAGTACGCGCCCACTTCGTCGGCGATGATCTTGAACGGCTCCGGATCGATACGACGCGGATAGCTCGTGGTGCCCGTGACGATGAGACGCGGACGATGTTCGTGCGCGAGATCGCGCACCTGCTCCATATCGATGCGCTCGTCGCCCGGCTTCACCTTGTACGGAATGAAGTTGTAGAGCATGCCGCTCGCGTTGACGGGCGAACCGTGCGTGAGGTGACCGCCGTGATCGAGGCTGAGACCGAGCACCGTGTCGCCCTGCTTCATGAGCGCTTGGTACGCGCACATGTTGGCGTTGGCGCCCGAGTGCGGCTGCACATTCGCGTGCTCGGCACCGAACAACGTCTTCACACGTTCGATCGCGATGGCCTCGATGGAGTCGACCACCTGATTGCCGCCGTAGTAACGCTTGCCCGGATAACCCTCGGAGTACTTGTTGGTGAGAACGCTGCCCACCGCGCGCATGACCGCGGGCGACGTGAAGTTCTCGCTGGCGATCAACTGCAGGCCGGTGATCTGGCGCTTGAACTCGTCGGCGATGAGTCGTTCGACTTCGAGGTCGGGATCGTTATCGGAGGGGAAGGGCATGGCGTCTCTCTGCTCAGAACTCGTTTTCGAGTTCGCTCAACTGTGCCACTCGGCGAGCATGACGACCGCCTTCAAACGCCGTCGAGAGGAACGTTGTGACGATTTCCTCAGCGAGACCCTCGCCCACCACGCGCGCGCCCATCGACAACACGTTGGCGTCGTTGTGTGAACGGGCCATGCGCGCGGTGTAGAGGCAATTGCACAAGGCGGCGCGAACGCCGCGCACCTTGTTGGCGGCGAGCTGCTCGCCCTGGCCGCTTCCACCGAGCACGATGCCGAAATCGGCCTTGCCATCGCGGACGGTACGACCCACGCCGGCGCAGATGGGCGGATAGTCGACGCTCTCGGTGGAGTACGTGCCCTGGTCGTCGACCGTGTGGCCCTGCGCGGTGAGCATGGCCACGAGGTGCTGTTTGAGTTCGTAGCCCGCGTGGTCGGATCCGATGGCGATGCGCAGCGACGAAGGCATGGCTGAATCCTAGGGTCCCCGCCATTCGTGGCCCGTCGGGATTGGGGCGTAGTTTGACTTTCGTGACTCTCGATCCGCGCACTCCCGTGATCGTCGGCGTCGGCCAAGCCGAACAGCGCATCGACGACCCGTTGGCCGCCGCTCCCCCGACCGAGTTCATCGCCTCGGCGGTTCGCCTGGCTGCATCTGATGCCGGCCTCTCGTCGCTCGCCGCGGTCGACTCTCTGCGCGTGGTGTCGTTCTTGTCGTGGCGGTATCGCGATCCGGCACGCTTCATTTCGCTCGCGCTCGGCATCACACCCAAGGAGCACGCACTCACCACCAACGGTGGCAACAGTCCGCAGTCGCTCGTCAACCAAACCGCTCTCGACATTCAGGCCGGTCGCAATGACGTGGTGGTGCTGTGCGGCGGCGAGACCTCGCGCACACGTAAGCGCGCTCGCGCCGCGGGAGTCGAACTGCCGTGGCCGGTGGTGCCCGAGGACGTCGCACCCGATCGCGTGATCGGCGAAGAGCTGAAGATGAATCACGAGATCGAGACGTCGCGACAGATCTGGGCGCCGATCCAGATCTATCCGATGTTCGACACCGCGTTGCGTGCGCACGCGGGTCGTTCGCCGCAGGAACACATGGTGTTCTTGTCAGAGTTGTGGTCGCGCTTCTCGCACGTGGCCGCCGGCAATCCGCACGCGTGGATTCGCAAGGCTCTGTCGCCCGAAGAGATTCGCGCGGTTGGTCCGCGAAATCGCATGATCGGGTTCCCGTATCCGAAGTTGATGAATTCGAACAACGACGTCGATCAGTCGGCGTCGCTCATCATGTGTTCGGTCGAGGCGGCCGAGCGGATGGGCATCGCGCGCGACCGGTGGGTGTTTCCGTTGTCGGGCTCCGATTGCCACGAGCACATGTACGTGTCGGAGCGTTGGGAGTTCACCGAAACGCCGGCCATCAAGTTGGCGGGTAAGCGCGTGCTCGAGTTGGCCGGCACGTCGATCGACGAGATCGACATCGTCGACTTGTATTCGTGCTTCCCGTCGGCGGTGCAGTTGGGTGCGGCCGCGCTCGGCTTGCCGATCACGCGTCAACTCACGCGCACGGGCGGATTGCCGTTCGCCGGTGGGCCGTGGAACAACTATGTGATGCACGCGATCGCCACTGTGGTGAACGAGTTGCGTGAGCGTCCTGCCGAGAAGGGTTTGGTGTGGGCGAACGGTGGGTACGCCACGAAGCACGCGTTCGGCGTGTACTCGGCGACTCCGGGCGGCCGTTTCGCGCACGACTATCCGCAGGATCAGATCGACGCGATGCCCAAGCGCACACCGGTTGGTGTGGGCGAGTCGGCCGGTGCGGGCACCATCGAGGCGTACACTGTGATTCACGATCGCGACGGCGCGCCCGAGCGCGCGATCGCCGCGTGCTTGTTGCCGAACGGCGGTCGTGCGTGGGGCGATTCGTTGGCTCCCGAGTTGTGCGCGGCGATGTGCGAAGGCGAATGGGTCGGTCGGGCCGTTCGTCTGAGCGATACTGGTGAACTACTCGTCTGATCGGAGTTCCCGTGTCGAAGTCTTCCGCTAGCTCGGCGCCGTCGATCATCCTCGACTGCGATCCGGGCCACGACGACGCACTCGCCATCGTGGTGGCCGCGCGCTACACGAACCTCGTGGGCATCACCACGGTGTCGGGCAATGCGCCGATCGAATCGACCACGCACAACGCGCTCATCATGAAGGACCTGCTCGGCCTGAAAGTGCCCGTGCACAAGGGTGCCGTGCGGCCATTGGTGGCGCCGCCGCAGTATGCGGCGTACGTGCACGGCGAGAGTGGACTCGACGGTGCCGATCTTCCCGCGCCCACGTCGACGCACGACAGCGACGAAGCCGTTGGATACATCATCGACACGTGTCGCGCCACCGAAGGTCTGTGGCTCGTGCCGACCGGACCGCTCACGAACATCGCGTTGGCGTTGCGGTTGGCACCCGATCTGGGCAAGCGCATCGCGGGCATCTCGTTGATGGGTGGTGGCACGTTCGGCAATCGCACCAACGCGGCCGAGTTCAACATTTGGGTCGACCCCGAAGCCGCAGATGTGGTGTTCAACTACGGCGGACCGTTGGTGATGGCGGGGCTGCATCTCACGCATCAGTTCCGGGCCACGCAGGCGCGCATCGATCGCGTGAAGGCGCTCCCCGGTCAGTTGGCCAATGTTCTCGGCGACCTCATGCAATTCTTCACCGATACGTACATGCGCCGGCATCATGGGATGGATGGTGGCGCGGTGCACGATCCGTGTTCGGTGCTCGTGTTGTCGCATCCCGAGTTGTTCGTGAGTCGGCCCGCGCATGTGGTGGTGGAGTTGAACGGCACGCATACGCGTGGCATGACGCTGATCGATCAGCGCGATTTGAAAGAAGTGCTCGAGCCCAACTGCGACGTGCTGTGGGAGATCAAGGCCGAGCCCGCGTTCGATCTGATGATCGACGCCATCGCGCACTTCAGCCACTGACAGTCGCGTCGCCGTCGGCGCACCCGTTGGGTACACTTTGACGCGAAGACCTCGGAGCCGTCCCTGCGAAAGCACACGGCCGGGGTTAGTGCCTTTCTGGGGGCAGCTCGGCTGACGACCTGCCACGCTTGCCGATCTAAGGTCGCGACATGCGCGCCGCCGTCATGAAGAACTGGTCCCTGCGAGTGGACGACATCCCCGAACCCACACCCGGTGGCGGCCAGGTGCTTGCCAAGGTGCTCGCCTGCGGAATCTGCGGCAGCGACCTGCACTTGTTGGTGCACGGCGAGGAGAGCCGCCGCCTTTCCCAAGAGTTGGCCGGCGACGGTCCGCGCGATCCGGGTAGCCCGGTGGTGTTCGAACCCGATCACGACACCGTGATGGGTCACGAGTACTGCTGCGAAGTTCTCGACGTCGGTCCGGGTGTCAACAACTTGAAGGCGGGTGACATCATCGTGTCGTTCCCCGTCGTGTTCGACGAGGGCGGCATTCACGGCGTCGGCTTCTCCAACAAGTACCCCGGCGGTTACAGCGAGCGCATCATCGCCAACGAGATGATGTCGATCAAGGTTCCCAACGGCTTGTCGCACGAACTCGCCGCGATGACCGAGCCGCTCGCGGTCGGTGTTCATGCCGTCGCGAAGAGCAACATCAAACAGGGTGAGGCCGCCGTCATTCTCGGTCTCGGTCCGGTGGGCCTCGCGTGCATCGCCGAGTTGAAGATGAAAGGCATCGGCCCGATCGTGGGCGCCGACTTCTCTCCGAAGCGTCGCGCGTTGGCCGAGAAGTTGGGTGCCGATGTGGTGGTCGACCCGCGTGAGACGCCCGCGATCGAAGCGTGGCGCAAAGTCGACGGCAAGAAGCCGCTCGTGATCTTCGAAGCCGTGGGCGTGCCGGGGATGATCGAACAGGCCATGCGCATGGCACCCAAGGACGGGCGCGTGCTCGTAGTGGGCGCGTGCATGCAACACGACTCGTTCCATCCGATGCTCGGCATCGGCAAGGAGCTGCAGATCCAATTCGCTCTCGGTTACACGCCGATCGAATTCGGAAGTGCCCTCACCGCGATCGCCGACGGCAAGGTCGATCTCGCTCCGCTCATCACGGGTCGCGTACCGATCGACGGTGTGCCGCAGGCTTTCAAGGATCTCGGCGATCCCGAGACGCACGCCAAGATCCTCGTCACTCCGTGATCACATGAGTCGAACCGACTCGTTCCCGCAGCAGTACGCGCGCACGCAACGGCTCACGCTCGGCGAACCGCGCAACATCACGGTCTCGCCCGATGGTGATCGCGTGGTGTTTCTCCGCAGTCGCGGTGGATCCGATCCGGTCAACTGTTTGTGGGTGATCGACGCCGCCACGGGTGCCGAGCGCCTCGTCGCCGATCCGAAGGTGATGCTCACGGCCGGAAGCGACGACGCCGATTTGCCGCCGGAAGAGAAAGCTCGTCGCGAACGGCTGCGCGAAGGCGCCGGTGGAATCACGTCATACGCCACCGATCGTGACGTGACCACGTTCTGCTGTGCGCTCGCGGGCCGCTTGTTCGTAGGTTCGCTCGACGGTGACGTTCGCGAGTCGAGTGTGGAGGGGCCGGTGTTCGATCCGCGTCTCGACCCGACGGGCACACGCATCGCGTACGTGAGTGGCCGCGCGTTGCGCATCGCCGAGATGGATGGTTCGTCGCGCGAGCTGGCCGGACCCGCGGTGTTCGGCGAACCCGACACGGTGACGTGGGGATCGGCCGAGTTCATCGCCGCTGAAGAGATGGGTCGCTACCGCGGTTACTGGTGGAGCAAAGAGGGCACGCACCTCGCGGTGTGTCGTGCCGATGACGCGCGTGTGCCTCGTTGGTACATCGCCGACCCGGCCCACCCCGAGCGCCCGGCCGCCGAACATCCGTATCCCGCGGCCGGAACGGTGAACGCCGACGTGACGTTGCACGTGCTCGCTGCGGATGGTTCGTCGCGAACGGACATCGAAGGGGATAGCACGTCGTTCGAGTATCTGGCCACGGTGGGCTGGGCCGGTGACGACGTGTTGTTCTCGGTCGAGTCGCGTGATCAAAAAACGCTGGTGGTGTTTCGCGCTGCGAAAGCCAGTGGTGTCGCGAACGAGGTGTGGCGCGACACGAGTGACACCTGGGTCGATCTCGTTCCTGGTTCACCGGTCGTGCTCGACGATGG
>Ga0194115_10005734_pt1 | contig 12803 bp, 13 predicted proteins | sample TA2MahsurfametaG_3_FD_148656 | JGI IMG/M metagenome (GOLD analysis project Ga0194115, IMG submission 148656) | Freshwater microbial communities from Lake Tanganyika, Tanzania - TA2015002 Mahale S4 surface | ecosystem: Environmental > Aquatic > Freshwater > Lake | place: Tanzania: Lake... | reverse complement strand
GGTTCCAAGTGTTCTGCGCCTCGGATCGGCAGGTGATCCGAGTCAGGCCGAGACGCGCCGTGTCGTAGATCGCCAGATAGTAGTTCGCGAGATCCTCGGCCTGCGCTGCGCTTCCCGAGATCGTGTCCAGTTCGAGGGTGCGGAACGGAGCCGAACCTGATGTCTTGGTGATCTGGCTGAAACTATGGGTGTTGATGATGACCTGCGTGAAGAAGTTCTCGACCTGCGACGTGAACTCGATGTCCTCGAACACCTGATGGGTGGAGTTGTTGAGCGTGTCGGAGAACGCGACCGGGAGCGATCCCACGAAGTCCTTAGTGTTCACACCCAACTGTCCGCTGCCATCTTTCACGGTTGCGCCGAGCGTCGTCGCGAACAAGTTGATGTAGTCGAGCCATGATGAGTCGGCTTCATACGCACCGACGAGCGGGGAATCGACGACGAATGTCGTCCCTATCGAGAGACCGGAACCGGCTGACGCTTCCGCCAGCGCGTTGTAGGCGGACGTCGTGCTAGCAGTCCCCTGCGGGATTCGATAGTTGTTCGCTTTCTGACGGCCCCATTGACCCATCGCACCTTCGACGCTTACCGTCAGATAATCCTGAACGCCGGTGCTTCCCGAGTAAGGCTTCCCGTACTCCACCGACACATCCGAGATCCGACCGCGCCACATGATGCGGTTCTGCGTCGCGTTCCGAAGCCGGATGAATGTTCCCGACACGAGGCTCGTGATCGGTGACGCATAACCGCTGGGATACCTCATGGTGAACGTCATCCGTGACGGCTGGAACGGGTCGATCAACGCCTGACGACCGATCTGGAGCGAGATGTTCTGCACGTTGGTCAATGCCGTGTACGTCACGTTGTCCGTCGAAAAGGCCACCTCGAAGTTCCGCGGCGTGGACGGCATCTACGCGACCCATCCGAGCGAACCGTTCTGCCGGACGTAGCGACGCAACGCATCGACGACGGCCTGCGGATCGGTGCCCTGCACCGTGACGTTGATCGTCATCGTGCCACCTCCGGCATGGACGGCACCGGAGCCGAGCGGGACGACGGCCTCCGGGCCGGACTCGCCGATGACCGCCAGCGTTGGACGTTTCACGATCCCTCCGCTGCCCATCAACGGGATGTTCCCCACGCTGAACCCGTCGAGGATGTTCAGACCGGCGAAGTTGAACGCCGACGCCTGCGCGGTCGGGCCGGTCAGCAGATCGGACGGTGCCTGCCCGAGCGACGCGACCACCTTCTCCGCCTGTGCGATCTGTTTCTTGGACAGGCTCTTCTTGATCTTCGCGAGCGCAAGTTCAGCCTCGGCGAGTTTCCTCGTGATCTCGAACTCCCGCACCTTCGCGTCGTTCACTTTCTCGATCGCTTCGAGTTCTTCCTCCTGCGCTGCTTTCAGTTCCGCGAGCGCATCCTTGTACCTGTCCGACTCCTGCGACGCGCCGTTGATCGCCTCGTTCAGCGCGGTCTGTGCATCGGTGACGGCCTTCGTCGCATCGGTCACCGCTTCCTCGGCGTCGCGGACCGACAGTTGCGCTTCCGCAAGGTCGATCTCGGCCTCGCGTATCGTCTGGGCGTCGCCTTCCTTGCGTGCTTCCGCGAGAGCCTTCTGTGCATCCGCGACCGCGAAGTTCGACTTCTCCAGATCAAATCCGGCGCGGGTCGCTTCGCGTTGCGCCCGAGTGAGTGCCGCCTGCGCTTCGCTGGCCTGAGTTGATCCGATGCCGTAGCCGCGCACCACCTGATTCAGATGGTCCTGCGCTCTCGCGACGTTGCTCGTCGCGACCCCGAGATCGGTGAACGCTCTGCTCGTGTCCCGCGTCGCGTCACGCAACGACTTCTGCTGGGAGAACACCGACTCGGCGGTGGTTCGGAACTTCTCGAATCTGCGGCGAGCCTTCTCCAGTGCGTCCTTGTTGTCGTCGTCGCCTCCGCCTCCGCCTCCGCCGCCGGTCTTGGGCTTCGTCGCTGAAGCGATGCTCGCGGCGATTCTGCCGAACCGTGCCGCCTCTGCCGCATCCGCCGTCCTGATGATCTTCTCGGTCGCTGACTCCGCAGCGGCACCGATGCGCCCGAACGCCACCTCACCGATCCGTCCGATCTTCGGGATGTCGATCCCGAGAAGGCCGAGCACACCGGAGAACTTGTTGATGATGTCGATGATGAAGTTGATGACGGCGACGAACGTGTTTGCCATGCGCTCGAAGTATCCGATCACGAAGTTCACGACGGCATTCACGATCTTCCGGAACTTCTCGAAGCGGACATACGCAACCGCGAGAACCGTGATGACTGCGGCGATCCCGGCAGCGATCAGGCCGATCGGAGTCACCGCGAAAGACTTGCCGAACGCTTCGTTCGCGATCTTCGCGATCGTCGTTGCGACGGTGAACGCCATCGTCGCGGCGCGGAGAGCACCGAAGAGACCGATCGCGAACATGATCGTCGTGCCCAACTTCCCGAGGTTCCCGATGGCACCGAGGATCTCGCCGCCGAGGAACCTGAATGCGGCTCCCACACCTTCCTTGCCCAGCACATCCGAGAACGTCGTCAGTGTTGGCAACACCCTGTCTTGGATGAAAGAAACGAAACGAGTGAACACCGGCAGCAGTGCGTCGCCCAGTTTCGCTTTCACATCCTCGAACTGTGCGCCGACAGACTTCATCTTGAATGCGATGCCGTCGCTCGTTCTCTCCACGTCCCCCTGCTGAAGCGAAGTCTGTTTCAGGATCAGCGAATACGCCGCCTGTGTCTTGATCGCCTGCGGCAACACCCCTTTCGTTGTCGTCACGAGACCGAGGCGCAGTGCTTCCTCTTTCAGCGTGACGTCGTTCAGGGCCACCCCGAATCGTTTGAGCGGCTCTGTTTCTCCCGACAGACCGCTGCGAAGCGCGAGCAACGCATCATCGACGGGGACGTTGTTGAACGATGCCATGTCTGCCGCGAGTTCGACGAGACGGATCGACATCTCCTTCGACTCGTCTGCTCCGAGTCCGAATGCTTGGAACAAGTTGCCGTATGTTCCTGCCGCTTCGAGTGCTGCCTGTTGCGAGATGCCGAGGTTCTTCGATGTCGTCTTGGACCAGTTGATAACTTCATCGCGAGTTTCCCCGAACACCGCGCCGACCTTGCTGATCGACTCCTGAAGGTTCGATGCCGCACTCACCAGCGTCTTGCCGAGAACTGCTGCGGTCCCGGCCCCGATCGCGGCGAACTTCGCGAACGCTCCGACACCGCGACGCACGGCGGCGTCCGCATTGAGCAGCCCGAACGCTGCCTTGTCCGATCCGGTCTTCAGTTTCTTGAAGTCCCGCATCGCTTTCTCGACGCCGCGCCCGTCATACGACGAGATGATGGGGATGTTGATCGCCATCAGCGGACCATCTTTCCGAACTGTCCGGTCGCGGAACGAACGCGAACGGATGCGCGAGCACTCCGACCCTGCCTGAGCGCGGTGTCGGCGGCGATCTCCGCCGAATACATCCCTTCGATCTTCTCGACGATGCGATCCACCTCGACCATGATGAGCGGCAGGTTCTTCGTGACGGTGGGCCACATCACACGCGATCTCGGCTGACCGCGCTTCGCACGATTCAGATTCTTGACGAACGATTTGCGATCCGGTGTCAATGTCTGTTGATTCTTCGCGAGATCGTAGATAGCACCGGCAGCGTCGGTCTGCTTGATTCGGAGGATCGTGTACGTCCCATCCGACCGGCGACGCGATGAGCCGGTGTCGGCCTTCACACCTTTCCGAACCTTGCTGATCTGGTACCGGGGAAACGACGCACCAGACGTCCCCGGCGGCTTCCTGCCGCGCTCAGTCCGACCGTACTTCGTCCAGTTCACACCCTTCTCCGCCGACCACGGCTGCGCCGGGAACTCAGCGGCGACGGCCCGGACGAGCGGCTGAGCCGACCCGATCAGTTCCTTCCGGATGTTCTGGAACAACTCACGATCGAACCGTCGCAGAAAGGCGAGCGTGGAATCGACACCGTGCACCGCGACGATCTGGGACATGGCTCGAATGCTACAACAGGCCGTCGAGTTCCCTGAGAGCGTCCCTATTGCTCGTCGGCTTCCGTCCGCGCAGCGACGGATCGTTCCGCCAACGCAAGAAGAACAACATCGCGTTCAGATGATCCTCCGGTTCGTTCAGCAGCACCGACGGCGCGATGCCGGTCTCCACCGCCAGATACGCGATCAGGAAGTGGGCGGATCCTTCTCCAAAGGGACCGGCACCTCGTCATCGACTCGCAACTCGATCTCGGAGACCGTGCTCGTCCAGTCCGGGTCGAACGTCGCGTCGGTCTGCTTGCGTCTCTTCTCGGAGTGCCATGCGAGCCACGCGAGATCGGTCAGCCGGAGTTCCTGCTCGAACTTCGTGACGCTCCGATTCCATGTCCGCTCGAACGCCACGAAGTCGGCGAACACCGCTTCGACATCCTTCTTCGTGCCGTCGGTGAACGCGACAGTCATCCCGATCTTCATCTGATCTCCTTCTCTGTGGTGGTCTGTTAGGACGTGGCCTTCGTGATCGTGCCACCCGTGAAGGTGAGCGTCGTCATGCTCAACTCGCCAACGGCCCCTGCGATCGGTGTGTGGCTGGCGAGGAACGCCGACGCGATCGTGTAACTCGGATTCGTGGCACTGACCGCGCCTGATGTCGGCTTGATGACGAGCGTGGTGGTGGTGCCGACGAGCGGGAAGATCGTCGCTTCGGTCTTGCCCGCGGCAAAGTCCTGCATGAGCGCGATCTCGACGGACAAGTTCTGCAAGCCCCCGGCGAACTTGTGGGCTGTATCGCCGAACGCGGTCACCTCAACGCTGTCCACCTCGTAGTTGATCGTGCAACTGTTCGACAGGTCACTCAACGAAACGGAGTTGATGCTGATGCTTGCATCGGTGAGAACGATCTTCGCCATTGTCGGTCACTTGTCCTTAGGTGTTTCTTCGGTCTTTTTCGTGTTCGACACCGGCTCGATGTGTCCGCCGTCGATCAACGCCGCGATGTTAGCACCATCGAGCACCGACTCGTCAATGGACTGGCCCTTCTTGCCGACCGTCATCCGATCGGACAGGATCTTGTATGTCGTCATGTGCTTCCTTATGCGTGAACGGTGAGCGTCATCTGGACTTCCAAGAACTCGGCCCCACCCTCGCCGATGCTCGTGACGTCCGCCCCCGATGATAACACGAGCGTCTGGCAGACTCCACCGAGCGTCTTGTCGCCTTCGAGCGCGGCACGGATCGACTTCGCACCGCTGAACGACAGGAACTCGTCGAGGGACGCGAACGCGGTCCGGTCTGTGTATCGACCCACGATGACGTGCACGGTCCACGACATGACGACATCCCCACCGGCGAACGCCCGATGGTAGTCCACCTGATTCAGTTCTGGATACGCGAACGGTGGCGTGTTCAACTGCTCCGGCTGGTGCGACGTGGCACGCAGCCCCGAGATCGTCGCGAGACGATCCTTGATCCCGGTCGCAACCTGCGTCACCGTCGCAGGCATCAGGCCACCGTCAGTTTGCGGAACGGCATCAGCAGATCCCGAACATCGGGATCGACCGCCCGGACTTGGATCGCCATGTCCGCGAACCCGACGACGCCGAGCGCCGCGTTGTATCTGGCGAACCCGCGCATCGCGAGCAGCACGCACGCCTCCCGGATGTCGTGCGGGACGGCAGGCCAGCCGAACGTGCCGACGAGCCTCGCCGCCGGTCGATGAGGATCGAACAGGAGCGGGAACAACTTGTCCTTGATCGCGACGATCTTGTTGTACGGCAGACCCGTCAGCGAAGTGTCCGTCGGCTGGAGCAGGTAGTCCGTCGCGCTCCACGTCGTCGAGAACGATCGGTCTCCCTTGTTGTCGCTCGTGAGAGTGATCGCCGTGGACGCCAGTTCCGGGATCGGCAGATAGTACGCGAAGCGGGTGAACAGTTCGACGGTCGCGTTCTCCTGATAGAAGAACCGTCCGCAGTAACCGTCGATCCGTCGGGACGCACCCTCGATCGACTTCTCCAGCAGGGTGTCGTCGGTCGCGTCCGAAAGTCGGAGCGCGGCCTTGACCTCTGCCAGCGTGCAGTAACCGTTCGTGATCGCCATCGCTCAGCCCTTGCGTCGTGTTGGGCGTCGAACTGTGGCGCGTTCCGTTTCCGGTTCGACCGATGCGGACTCGCGCACCGTCTCGACGTGCCCGAGCGCGGCGAGAGCGTCGTCCACCTGTCTCACGCGATCGGTGAGGCCACGCCGGACGTATCCCTCGCGCTCGGTCAGTAGTGCTCGGATCTGGCTCGACATCTTGTTCCCTAATCCGCCCCCGGCGAGGATCAGAACGTCGGTGTGACCAGCCCGGTCCCGTTGATCTGCGCCCAAGCGTTCGGGTAACGGTTCGCGGTGAAGGCCGCGTATCCGTACACGATGATCTGCACGTCGAGTTCTGCACCCTTCGGCTGCTCGAAGCGGAGCATCTTCGGTTCCCCGTTGCCATCCTCGAACAGGTGGAGTTCCTGCGTGTTCCCGACGTAGATCGTGTCCTGATCGGTTCCAGCACCCTTGTTCGTTGCGACGGTCGCATCGGTGACGACGGGCAGACCCGCGATCGAGTATCCGCTGTTCCCGTACACGACCGCACCGGAGCCGGTTGCGAACGCATTGTTCGGGCCGTTCGGGGTCGGCACCGCGAGCGGACGCTTCGAGTCATCGACTGCGGCGAGGATGAACGCGAGACGGCGCGGGTGCATCACGATCACGTTCGGCCCACCGAAGAAGGTGGTCTGCACCTTCTGGATCGCGTCGATGATCTTCGGATACAGTTCCGCGACGGTCGGGCTGGCGTCGGTGTAGGTGACGGCCTGACCAGCCGACGAGAACAGTTCGGCGACGACCGCCGTGTTCAGCGTCGTGTGGTACGCCGAGACGAGATCCGCCATCACGAGCGAGTCGATCCCGGTTCCGCGCTCCAACGCCTGCCGGGACACGTTCTGCTGACCGGCGAACGTCTTGACGGACAGATCCAACTTCGTGTCGTCCATGTTCGTCTCCGACACGGCTGCACCCTCGCTCTGCTCCGCCACCGATGTTCCGGTGGTGACCTTCGAGATGGAGATCGTCAGACCGGCGGCGGGGAGTGCGTGCTTCCGTGCGATGTCGGATGTCGGACGACCGGCCCGTGCGAACGGTGCCGCGAGATCGGTGAGGAACTGAGGCACGACCAGCCCTGCGAAGTTCGTGCTGGTCACGTCGCGACGTTCGATCCGCTCTTCGCTCATGTGGCGAGCCAGACGATCCTTCGCGGCGAAGTCGTTGTTGAACTGCGCGGCGTAGGCGTCGGCGATGAACGAGTGCTCGGACCGCTCCGAGTAGGTGCGCGGCTCGGACTTCACGACGGCGGCACCGAAGTCCGCGCCGATCTCGTTGCGGATGGTCTTGCTCTCGGCGGACCGCTGCTCCAACTCGGTGTGCCGCTTGATCTGCTCGTCGAGCGAACGCACCTCGTCGAGCGCGGATGCGATCTCGGTGTCCTCTTCGGCGGTCAGATCGCGTGCCTCATCGGTGGCGATGACGGTGATCTGCTCTGCTCTCGCGAGCAGCGCGTTCCTCTTCTCGGTCAGGGTCTCGGAGTACGACATGATGTTCTTCCTCTTGTGTGGTGGGGGTGGATTCTTATGTCGCAGAGTGACGGTGGGAAGTGTCCGAGACGGCTTCCGGTCGGCTGTGCTATCTGTGGCGAGCGATCTCGATCTGTCGTTTCCGAAGGCCGAGAACGGTCGTCGCGTCGATCGTAGCATCCTCGATCTTGGCTCGCAACTCCGCGACCGTCGATTCGTATGCCGGGAAAGTGACCACGCTGACGTCGAACAACTGCACCTCGCGGAGTTCCCGAACGGAACGGTCGGTGTTCCACGAGTCCTTGATCGTGCGGAACGCGAACGACATCTGGCTGATGTCCCCGCGACGCAACGCCGAGATCAGACGCGCAGCGTCGGGATTCATCGGATCGAGTTCCGACTCGACGAACAGGCCGCGATCATCCTCGCGGAGCATCAGCGTCCCCGATGTCGTCCGTGCGAGCGGCACCCCTTCATGGTCGATGAGCAGCCGGACATCGGCACCGTCGTTCAGGGTCTTCGAGAATGCGCCACGTTTCACGAACTCCGTCCACGGCAGCGGCTCGGACGGTGAATCGAACACCGCCGCGTACCCGACCAACTTCGTCCCGTCATCGACGGCGCGGATCTCCATGTTCGAGAACGCGACACGACGTGACTCGTTCTCGTCTTTCACGACCCAGTTCATCGTGTCGATCTCCGGCATAGTGTCGGCGATGTTAGCGCATGACGGGGACGCCGTGCGCTTGGCTGAGAACTTCGGGTGCCCGGAGTCCAGCAGATCGTTGTCGGTGACGTAGTTCGGATTCTCCGGTCGTCCCTTCTCTGCCAGATACAGGAACGCATTGACGCGAGCCATCGCCCACTGTGAGCGCGTCATCCCCGGACGATGCGAGGTGGAGAACGCACCGGCACCGCGACGCCACACGGAGCGGAGAGCACCGACCCGAACACGGGTCCACGACGGCCTGCTCTCTTCCTTCATCCGTGCGTTGTGCTCATCGGCCTTCGTGTTGAGTGCCTTCTCGGTGCGCTCGTCGAGTTCGATGTCGCCGTCCGCACCCGCCGCCGATCCCGCCGGATTCTTCTCCGATCCGAAGATCTGATCCTTCTTCGGGGCCGGTGCGCGTTGCTCGTCCAGTTGCGACACGACCCGTTCCGCGTAGGCCATCGCTCGCCGTGCCGCCGTCTCGGTGGTGCCCGATCCCCACAGAAGATGCGCGACCATCCCCGGCGTGATCTCCCCATCGGCGGCGGCGGCAGAGTCGAGATCGACCATGTGACGAGCGATCCACGGACCGATCCTGCGCCACTTCGCCTCGCTCACCTCGCCGTTCGCCATCTTCCGCGCATCCGCGACGGTCTGGGGTCTCAGCCCGTCACCGGACAAACCCTCTTCGTGGTAGCGGAGACCCCGACGAGCGTTCCGCCGCATGAACTCCGGGGCCATGAGATCGACGTCACGTTCCTCAACATAGGTGTCCTGCCGCGCCGGACGCCATGCGTTGCAGTAGAACGCGCCGCTGACGTAATCGTTCCAGCGTGTGCAGTACGCCTTGTCCCCGTCGTCGTTCTTGTTCGACTCGTCATAGAACGCACAGTTCCCGCAGGCTCGTCCCTCGGGGACGTCATCAGAGAGCGCGGGTCGGTAGTTGTCCGGCAGCACCCGCACCTCGCCGAGCGGTCTGAGATCCTCGGCGATCGACGCGGCGATCATCTGGTCGATCGCATCCTGTTTCTCGGTGTGGCACCCGATCGTCTCGACACGCTCCCCGAGCACGACGACGGTCGCCCATCCCCGGCAGTCCGGCTGGTCCTTGCTGATTCCGTAGGGCATCGTCAGCCTCCGTCCGATGATCTCACAGCGGCGGCTCCCGATCGGTGCCGAGAACCGGCAGATCGCCGCCTTCGATCCCGGCGACAGGTGATCCGGCGATGCCGAGGATGAACTGGTCGCCGCCCTCGTATGGCTCGCGGTTCTCCATGTGACGCGCCTCGTTCGGTGTGAGCGTCCCCGACATAATCATCGTCTGCTGCGCCCGGACACGGGTGCCGAGATCGGCCCGTTGGAACTCGTCCGCGTTGAAGCGGACACCCTCCCCCGGCGGGAGCAGCGACGTGAACGCATCTTCGAGTCGTCTCATGTACGGAAGCAGCGTGTACCGGACGAAGTTGATCCCGGCCTGCTCCACGTTCTGATACGTCTGCGTGTCGCCGCCGGTGCCGTTGATGAGATGAAGCGGGACACGGTAGGTCCGTGCGATGTCGCGAACGATCGCCTCACGGTGCCCGAGCATTTCCATGTCTGCCGCGCTGGTCGTCACCGCACGCCACTTCAGGCCGTTCGTGAGCACCGCGGGTCGGCGTCTCTTGTAGTGCGAATCCTCCCATGTGTCGCGCAGAACCTCGGCAGATTCCTTCGAGAGAGCCTGATCCGTTTCGAGAACCGAACTCGGGGTGGCTCCCTCGCCGTAGAACTGGGACAGGAACCGATCCATCGCGATCGCCATCCCGATCGTGTTCCGTTGCGACTCCAACGGCGAGATCGGACGCGCACGATCGGGGAGCATCAGCCACGGAACCTGCTTCACCTGCTCGCGGGTGAACCTCGCCCTGCCGTAGTCGAACACCATGTCGTCATCGACGAGGGACAGACTCACGAGACGCGGAGCGAGGTTCCGCATCTCGACCGGCAGACCGGACGATCCCCTCGGGCAGTAGATGTAATCCACGCCATGAAGTGCGATCAGCGCGGTCGCCTGATGGATGAACTGATACATGGTCTGGTGGTCGTTGGGCTGCTCGAACACCGACGGCGTGGGCAGTTTCTCCACCCGACCGCCACGGTCCCGGATCACCTCGACCGGCATCGACGCGATCGAGTCCGCGATCAGCGACACGCTCGCGAGCACCGCAGAGACCGCGAACGCTGAGATCTCATCGACGAGTTCGCCGGAGTAGTTCGGAACCGACGCACGGGCCGACAACTGGTAGGGGTCGATCGAGAGTGGGAGCGCACGCCGCTCGGTCTTTCTCCACACGCTCACGCTGAGAACCCACCTGCCAGAATCAGAAGGCCACCGCCCACGATGAGCGCAGCCGGGGTGGACATTAGTGCAACACCGGACACGAGCGCGACGAAGCCGATGATCTCCGCGACGGTGGAGAACGTCGGACGATGCCGCCACACCCGCGTCGCCAGTTTCCTAATCCCAGACATTGACGACCTGTGGCTCCGTTCCGGTTCGCGGTCGCGAGTTCGCTCGATCCAATGCCAGCACCATAGCAATACACGCGTCGATCTTGCGTTTCGACTTCCCCTTCGACAGTCGCCACCCGCTCTCCGTCATCCGTTGCGCCGCCGACAGAACCTGATCGGTGAACGTCGGTGCTCCATCGTGGACCACCCGCGCCCCGACGATCAGTTCATAAGCGTTCCCGCAGGCCGGGATCATCCGTGCGCTGCTCTGCGGGAACTCCACCATCGGCAGCCCGTCATCGGACAGAATCTCCGCTGACCGTTGGAAGAACGCCGGATCGAACGCGAACTCGACGACATTGAAGGTGCGGTGCAGATCGCGGAGATGAGCCTCGACATCGGCGACGTCCACACCCTCGTCGGACGGGTGCCAGATCCGGGCACGGACCGCGAACCGTCCATCGTCGTTCTTCTGCGCCTGCACGATCGCGATCGAGTCGTGCTTCAGGGCCATGTCGATCCCGACGAACATCGGATCGTCGCGGTCGAAGTCCACCTCGCCGACGCACTGTTCCCACGCACCGATCGGCAGCCACGACTCCTGCGAACGCACCCACTGGTTGAGTCTCCATCGACGGAACGCCATCTCCGACGTCTGCTTCGTCGCGGTCAGCAGATCCTCCGGGTCGAGCAACCCTTCGGCGATGTTCGGATTCGCGACCGACCATTGACGACGATCAGTGATCTTGCAGTCCGGCTTCGCTTCCCACCACCAGAACCCGAACGCATCATCATCAACTTCGGCGGCGGCGACCCGCTTCCCGTACTGGTACAACTGACCGCACAGCGAATCGAGATCGTATCCCGCCGTGGTGATCGACACGACGAGCGGTTCGAGACGGGCACCGGAACCGAGCGTCATCTGATCGTACAGATCCGCCGACTGCTGATTCCACAGTTCGTCGAACAACACCAGCGACGGATTCAGTCCGGCCTGCCCACGGAACTCCGACGACAGGACACGGAACACGGACCCGAAGCGTGGCATCTCGATCGCGTCGCGGAACACGTTGCACTCCGACGCGAGCAACCGCGAGTTCATCACCTGCTGCTTCGCCTCGTTGAAGATGATCCGGGCCTGCTGACGATCACCGGCGACGGCGTAGATCTCCGCACCCGCCTCCCCTGCCACCATCCCATACACGGCGATCGCTGAACCGAGTAGCGACTTCCCCTGCTTGCGTGGCAGACCGATCAACGCTCGACGGAACCGGAGACGCCCATCGTCGCGCCGCTCATACAACGACCGGAGCAGCCACTTCTGCCAGTCCGTGAACTGCAACGGATGACCGGCACGGAATCCCTTCAGGACGGTGAAGTGCTCGAACGCGAAGTCGATGATCTCGTCGCCGTCCGACTCCCGGTTCCTCCGCTGCGTCGAGTACGTCGGTTGCCACTTAGCCTTCGGAGCCAGACCGCTTTGACGCGATGCGTCTGTGGAGTTCCGCGAAGCCACTCGTCACCCCTTCTGCCGATAGGTTCCCGCGCTCCGTCGGCGAGAATCCGAGATCGTTCAGGATGGATGTTATCTGCCGGTCCAGTTCGCGGAGACCACGACGCTCCCGCCACAAGGAACCATCCGACGCGACACGACCACGGAGCACCATCCGCTCGTCCACGAGTTCGCAACAGATCAGCAACAACTCCGAGTCGATCTTGGGCTTCAGCCACACCGCACCCGACAGCCACACCCGCTCCCACATCTCGGACCCGAACTTGCCGAGCGGCCTCGCCGGGGTCGGCACCACGTCCGGCTCCACCGACGGCAGCACGATCACGTTCTTCGGCAGCGCACGCTTCCCCGGATTCCCGATGCGTGCCTTCCGCTCGATCGGCTTCGGCTTCCGACCGCTTCCCTTGCCGCCCATCTGCTCACCGGCCTTTCCGAAAAAGTGGTTTCATCGCGGAGACGCACGACGCTA
>Ga0194115_10005733_pt1 | contig 12804 bp, 15 predicted proteins | sample TA2MahsurfametaG_3_FD_148656 | JGI IMG/M metagenome (GOLD analysis project Ga0194115, IMG submission 148656) | Freshwater microbial communities from Lake Tanganyika, Tanzania - TA2015002 Mahale S4 surface | ecosystem: Environmental > Aquatic > Freshwater > Lake | place: Tanzania: Lake... | reverse complement strand
GGTGTATTCATACGACGTTTTTTCGCTAGCGGGAAACCATCAACGGCCTTAAGCCCAGGCCACCACAGGCGCGGGATCCCCTACCCCCTTCGCGGCCGCTGCTGACCCTTAACTTAAGGCAGGCGACCCTTAAATTAACCAATGCCACTGGTCACGCAGGCTGAATACGCCAAGCTCCGGCGCTGCAGCGAGGCTGCAGTGAGCACCGCCAAGAAGGACCGCATCAAGGGCGCGGTAGTGACCAGGGACGGCAAGACTTGGATCGACTCTGAGAGGGCTGATCAGCTGTGGAAACGCAACAGCCGCCCGCGTCGTGGATCGGCGCAGGCTGACAAGCCCGATCGGAAGCAACCGGCAGAGTTGTCACTTGATCGGATGCCGACGGATTTGGCGCTTCAGGCGTTCATCATGGGCTTGCCGGAAGATCAGATCCCCGACGACCTGAGCGAGATCACCAGGCGTAAGGAGCACTACGAAGCCGAGCGGCGACGGGTGGCAGCATTGAAGGATCGCGGCGAGGTGGTGCCAGCCGCTGACGTAAAGACCGAGGCATTCGAGTGCGCGCGAGGTGTGCGGGATGCGCTGCTGCGGCTGGCCGATCGACTGGCGCCGCTGCTGGCCGCCACGACCGACGCGCGCGAATGTCACCGGCTCCTGTCCGAAGAGCATCGGGTAGCACTGCGAGCTCTGGCCGATGGCTGACGCCCGCACGATCTACCGCGAAGCGTTCCGGGCTGGCCTGATGCCACCGGACCCGATGAGCGTGAGCCAATGGGCCGACGCCTACCGGCTGCTCAGCGGCAAGGGCAGCAGCGAGCCCGGCCCCTGGCGCACCGCGCGCACGCCGTACCTGCGTGAGCCGATGGACTGCCTGAGCCCTTCGAGCCCATGGCGCCGGGTGGTGCTGATGTTCGGCAGCCAGATGGGCAAGACAGAGGTGGTCCTGAACTGGCTCGGCGCGATCATCCACCTATGGCCCGGGCCGACGCTGCTGGTACAGCCAACCCTGGACATGGCGAAGCGCCTGAACCGCCAGCGACTGGAGCCGCTGCTTAGGGAGACGCCGGTGCTCACCGAGCGGATCGCGCCGGCCCGCTCACGCGACAGCGGCAACACGATGTTCCTGAAGGAGTTCCAGGGCGGCCTGTTCGTGCTCACCGGCGCCAACAGCGGCAGCGGCCTGCAGTCCATGCCGGCCGCCTACCTGGCAGCGGATGAGGTCAGCAGCTACCCGATCGAGGCCGATGACAAGGGCGACCCGCTGGAGAACGCCGAGGCCAGGACCTCGACCTTCCCGATGGGAAAGATCCTGATCACCTCCACGCCCGGCACCCGTGGCGCCTGCCGGATCACCGAGGAGTTTGAGCGCCGATCGGATCAACGCCGACTGGCTCTGGCGATGCCGTGCTGCGGCAGCAGGGAGGTCATCCGCTGGCGGGAGCACATGGTCTGGGATCGGCCGGATGGTGAGGTGTGGTGCCAGTGCCCGGCCTGTGGTGAGCGGGTGGCACAGCATCACAAGACTGCCATGCTGGCCGGCGCGGTGTGGCAGCCCAGCGCAGCAGGCGATGGCATCACGGCTGGCTTTCACCTGCCGGGCTGGTATGCGCCGGCTGGCTGGACGCCATGGGAGCAGATCCGCGATGAGTTCCTGCGGGCCAAGGGTGATCCGCTGCTGCTCAAAGGGTGGGTAAACAAACGAGCGGCGGAAGCCTGGGAGGATGAAGCGGTCGCCAAGATCAACGCGGATGGGCTGATGGCCAGGGCGGCAACCGAGCCGTACCCGACTGGCCACTGCCCGGCCGGCGTGCTGCTGCTGCTCATGGCGGTTGACGTGCAAGACACTTGGCTAGAGGTGAGTGTCTGGGGCCTGGGCCGCGGTGACGAGATGTGGCTGATCTGGCATCAGCAGATCCACGGCTCACCGGCGGAGTCGGAGGTATGGCAGCAGGTGGACACGATTCGGCAGACCGAGTTCGCGCGCGAGGATGGCGGCACGCTCCGGCCAAGGCAGGTGGCGGTTGACACCGGCGGCCACTTCACCCAGGAGGCCTATGAGTTCTGCAGGCTCAGGGCCAAGGATGGCGTGGTGGCGATCAAGGGCAGCAGCACCAGGGCGGCGCCGGCCCTGGGCAAGGGCAGCAAGGTGGATGTGAACCACCGGGGCAAGACGATCAAGGGCGGCGTCCAGCTGTTCATGATCGGCACGGACACCCTGAAGCGGACCATCTACGCGAGGCTCAAGATCCCGCAGCCTGGCCCAGGGTTCGTGCATTTCGGCCAGAACGCGACCGATGACTACCTAGAAGGGCTGACCTGTGAGCGACTGGTGCCGCGCATGGTGAAAGGGTTTCAGGTGCTGGAGTGGCAGAAGCCGAGCGGCGCGAGGAATGAACCGCTCGACTTGTGCGTCTACTGTCTGGCGATGCTGGAGCTTGTGAAGCGCCGCTACAACCGCGCCACAATGTGGGACCAGATCGAGGCGCAGGTGACTCAGGTCAAGGCCCCAAAACCAGCGCAGCGCCGGCCCGCAGCGCCATCACGCCCCGGCGGGTTCGTGTCTGGCTGGTGAGTCTGAGTGTTTAACCTGTAGCCATGGCAGTTCCTGCAACAATTCGGGCCGGATCGACCGTGCAATGGGTGGAGCCGGCCGCCGTTGATCTTGACGGCAACGCTGCTACATCAGCGAGCTGGACGCTTACGGTCTTTCTGCGCACCAACGTCGCCAGCGAGGGCGCAACGATCGTCGGCACCGCTCGCGCAGATGGCGGCTGGGATCTGGCGATCAGCGCCAACACATCTGCCGGCTTTGATGCCGGGATCTGGTACTGGGAATATCTGGCCACGTCGGGCGCCACGGTGCTGGCTCTGGGGGCAGGCACGACCCAGGTGCTGCCGAGCCTCAGCTATCAGGGCAGTCCTGGTGCATTCGATGGTCGCAGCCAAGCAGAGCAGGATCTGGAGGCCGTGCAGGCCGCGATCCGCGCGATCGTCAGCAAGGGCGCCAAGTCCTACACGATCGGCTCGCGCAAATTTGACGCCGCCGACCTGGGGCAACTTATGCAGCGCGAGGCCCAACTCAAGGCGATCGTCGCCCGCGAGCGCGCGGCCGAGAAGGTGGCGGCCGGCCTGGGTGATCCGCGCAATCTGTTCGTGAGGTTTGGCAACTGATGGCCAAGCGCAAGCGCAGCAAGCCACAGCAGCAGGCCGCGGCCGCCCCGAGGCGCCGAGCCTACGAAGGCGCGCTGGTTAGCAGGCTCACCGCCGACTGGGTGACCAGCAGCACCTCGGCGGATGCCGAGATTGATGGCAGCCTGGTAAGGCTGCGCAACCGCTCGCGGCAGCTGGTCAGGGACAACGCCTACGCCCGCCAGGCCCTGCGCGCCATCGCCTGCAACGTGGTGGGCCATGGCATTCGGATGCAGTCGCAGATCCCGATGCAACGCGGTGGCGGCCGGCTGGATGAGCGTCTGAACCGGCAGATCGAATCCGCATGGGAGGGTTGGTGCAGGCCTAGCACCTGCCACACCGCCGGCCGTCTGTCGTTCGTAGAGATCAGCCGCCTGGCGATTCAGGCCATCGCCGAATCCGGCGAGGTGTTCATCCGCCTGGTTCCGCAGGCGTTCGGTGGTGGCGCGGTGCCGCTTGCGCTGGAAATCCTCGAAGCCGACCTGGTGGATGAGGGCAAGACCGAGGGTCCCGATGCTGCCGGCAACGAATGGCGCATGGGCGTGCGCGTTGACCGTTGGGGCAGGCCGATCAGCTATTGCTTCCGCACCCGGCACCCTGGCGACCTCGCCGGCTCTGTCGGCTACCGAGTGCAGGAGATCCCGGCTGATCAGGTGCTGCACCTCGCGCAGCTGGAGCGGCCCGGTCAGACCCGTGGCGTCCCATGGTTCGCCGCAGCGATGAAGCGGCTACATCACCTCGCAGGGTTCGAGGAAGCGGAAGTGGTTCGCGCTCGCGCGGCATCCAGCCTGATGGGCTTCATCCAATCGCCAGAGGGCGAGCTGGTTGGTGATGACGTTTACGACGCCGAGCGGGTGAGCAACTTCGAGCCGGGTGTATTCAAGTACCTGGCGCCTGGCGAATCCGTCACGGTGCCGAGCCTGAACACGCCGGACCCAAACTTCGAGGGCTTCCTGCGCTCAATGCTGCGCGCAGTGGCGGCCACGACCGGCGTGCCGTATCCGAGCCTTTCGAGCGACTACAGCCAGACCAACTACAGCAGCAGCCGCTTGGAGCTTCTGGAGGCCCGGGAGAACTGGCGCAGCCTGCAGCAGTTCCTGATTGAGCATCTGCACCGACCAGTGTTCGAGCGGTGGCTATCGGTTGCGGTGGCCGTTGGTGCGCTGGACCTGCCCGGCTACGAGCTGGCGCCAGAGCGGTTCGCCATGGTCCGCTGGTTCCCGCGTGGCTGGGGATGGGTTGACCCTGAGAAGGAGGTGAAGGCCTATGAGAAGGCCGTGCGCTGTGGCTTCACTACCCAGGCCCAGGTGGTAGCCGAGCAGGGCGGCGACTTGGAGGATCTGCTCACCGCCCGCGCGGCGGAAGTGGACCGGGCCGAACAGCTTGGGCTTCAGTTCGACACCAACCCGGCCGACGATGCGCAGGGCGGCGCACCATCAGCCACGCCCGATCCGCCCGACGATGACGATGACGACGGCGAGGCGTCAACCTGATGGCGAACGTCAACGGCACTGAGATCAACCTGACGCCGACCGCTGGTATGCGGGCCGAGGCCGAGCGATACCGCGCATGGAAGGCTGACGGACGCCCCGGCGGCACCGACGTGGCAGCGACCCGCGCCAGCCAGATTCTGAGCGGTGACGAGCTCAGCGCCGATACCGTGATCACCATGCGCGCTTGGTTCGCGCGGCATGAAGTGGACAAGGCCGGCCAAGGCTTCAGCCCCGGCGAGGACGGCTACCCCTCGCCCGGCCGGGTGGCGTGGGCCGCTTGGGGCGGTGATCCTGGCCAGACCTGGAGCAACGGCAAAGGCGCAGCCATTGAAAAGGCGCGAGAAGATCGAAGTGCAGTCATTAGCCTGAGCGCAGACACAACCCCGATGGTGCAACAACTTAGGGATCTCAACCGTGAGCCGCTCCGCCGCGTAGCGTCGTTCGACGCTGCAGCGGTTGAGCCGGAATCGCGGTCGCTGGAGTTTTCGTTCTCCAGCGAGGCCCCTGTAGCACGCTGGTTCGGTGACGAGGTGCTAAGCCACGCCGCTGGATCCGTTGACCTTAGCCGCCTCAACGATGGCGCGCCTTTGCTCTGGAACCACAACCCAGATCAGGTGCTCGGCGTGGTGGAGCGCGGCTGGATCGACGAAGACAAAAAACGCGGGATGGTTTCGGTTCGGTTCAGTCGCTCACCATTTGCTGAGGAGAAGCTGGCCGACATCCGAGACGGCATCTTGCGCAACGTGTCAGTTGGCTACAGCATCAGCGAAGCCGATCAATCCCGTGAAGGTTCGATCGTCGCCACCTCCTGGCAGCCCCATGAGGTGTCCGTAGTTTCGATTGCGGCTGACGCCTCCATCGGGATCGGGCGCAAGCTCGAACCCAACCCCGCGGCTCCGGCCGCAACCTCAACCCCTACCCCGAATCCCCCTGTGGAAGAAACTCTCAACTTCGACGAGGTGCGGGCTCAGGCTGCGGCCGATGAGCGCGCCCGCGTCGCATCCATCACCGCCCTGACCCGTCAACACAGCGCCGACGATCTGGCTCAGGGCCTGATCGAATCCGGCGCCACCGAGGCCGCTGCCATGCGCCAGGTGCTCGACACCCTGGCCAGCCGTGCTAAGCAGCCTGCCACCGCCAAGACCGCCGCGGCCCAGCCCATCGCATCCGGCGGATCGGCTGACATTGGCCTGAGCGACAAAGAAGCCCGTACGTTCAGCTTCGTCAAGGCGATCCGCGCCATGGCTTACCCGAGCGATCGGGCCATGCAGGAAGCTGCCTCCTTCGAGCGGGAAGTGAGCGACGCCACTGCCCAGACCATGGGCATGACGCGCGACGGGTTCCACGTTCCGCATGACGTGCTCCGCCGTGATCTGACCGTAGGGACCGCCACCGCCGCCGGTGATCTGGTCTTCACCGATGCCAGGCCCGGCAGCTTCATCGAGCTGCTGCGCAACCGCCTTGCGCTGAGCACCCTTGGCGTGCAGACCCTTACCGGCCTGCAAGGCCCGGTGGCAATCCCCAAACAACTCACGGGCGCCACTGCCTACTGGGTGGCTGAAAAAGGGGAGCCCACCGAATCCAACCCCACCGTTGGCCAGGTGAACATGACGCCGAAAACTCTCGGCGCCTTTACCGAGTTCTCCCGCCGCTTGATGCTGCAAAGCAGCATCGACGTGGAGACGATGGTGCGCAACGAGTTGAGCACCGTAATGGCGCTTGGAATCGACCGGGCCGCCCTCTATGGCCTCGGCAGCAACAGCCAGCCTCAGGGCTTGAAGCTGGTCACCGGCATCAACACCGAGGACTTCGCCGCCGACAGCCCGACTTATGCAGAGCTGGTGAGCATGGAGACGAAGGTGAACGCCGACAACGCCGACATCGGCGCTATGTCGTACCTCACCAACTCAACCCGTTACGGTGCATTCAAGACCACCAGCAAGGTCGGCAGCGAAGCCCAGTTCGTTCTGGAGCCCGGTGGCACGGTGAACGGCTACCCGGTCGTTCGCTCCAATCAGGTGGAGGCCGGGGATGTCTTCTTCGGTGTGTGGAATGCCATGATCATGGGCATGTGGGGCAGCCTTACTCTCCAGGTGAATCCCTATGCGCTCGACAAATCCGGCGGCGTGCGGGTCACCGCATTCCAGGATGTTGATGTGGCTGTACGTTACGCCGAGTGCTTCACTCGCGGCAACAACACCCTCTAATCATGTGGATTCGGATTCTGAAGCAGACCAGCATCAACGGCCAGCCCGCTCGGGTTGGCCAGCTGATTGACGCCGCCGAGCCTGACGCCCGCACCCTGATGGCGATTGGCAAGGCGGAGCTGGCGCCCCAGGATCCGAGTCCCGTGGTTATCACCCAAGGTCCAGACCCTGAGGCGGCAGCGCCTCGTCCTCGCAAACCCCGCCCCTTTACCTGATCATGGCCATCACTCAGTACGCTCTGGAGAAACTCGAGCATTTCGCACTGGCACCAGCGGCCAGCCGCAGCACCACTTTCACCGGCGCTACGGTGAACGTTATCGATCTTAAGGATTATGAAGGCGACATCCAGATTGTTCTGGATGCAGGCGCTGCTGCCGCTACCGGCACCATGACCGGCGCTATCGAGCACAGCCTTGATGGCACCACCAACTTCAGTGCCGTAACCGGCGGCGGTTTTACAGCCGTAGCCCAAGCCGCATCCAAGCAGGTGATCACTCTCAACAGTGACGACTTGCGCCGCTACATCCGGTTTGTAGGCACCATCGCCGCTTCTGGCACTACGGTCTACAGCGTCAATGGCTACGGCTTGCAAAAGTACGACTGATGTTAACGGAAGAGCTTGACATCTTCCTTGCCGACTTCGGCGTCAGCGTCACTGCTGGCGCCGTTTCTGGTCTGTGCCTCCTCGACATGCCCGGAGAGGAAATGCTTGACGGCGTGCTGTCAACGATGTACAGCATCACCTGCCGGACGGATGAGTTCGGCGGGTTGGGCTATGGCCATTCGGTGACGGTGGACGGGGAGGTGTACACCGTGCAGGAAGCGCCGCTGCTGATCACTGACGGCGTGTTCTGCCGGATCAACTTGGAGCGGGTGAGCAATGCACCGCCCTGGACGCCGGGCCCCGGATCGGTGGAGATCGAGTTGAATGGAGACTTCCTGTGACGGCGAAGGTCTACCGGGTCAGGCTGCTGTTCTCCACCCTCACTGTGGCGGAGGCAGAGAACCCCGTGCTGCTGGAGGGGGAGGTCTGGACCGAGAAGGACGCGAGCACAGGGCATAGCACCGGGCGGCGGAAGGTGGGCGATGGGGTGACGGCATTCACGTCGCTGCCGTTTGAGCCCTCGGCAGCCAGCATCACCGCCGCCAGCGTCACCTTCACTCCAGCCGGCACGATCGCCGCGACCAACGTTCAGGCCGCCGTAGAGGAGCTGGACGGCGATGCTCGGATGAGCAACGCCCGGACGCCGACAGCGCACGCGGCAAGCCACGGCGACGGCGGCGGCGATGAGATCACCGTGTCGCAGGACCAGGTGACGGGGCTCGGCACGGCACTGGCCGGAAAGGAAACGGCCGGGGCTGCAGCGGCGGCTGTGACGGCCCACGAGGGCGCCAGCGACCCGCACCCGCAGTATTTGACCCAGGAGGAGGGAGACGGGCGCTACCGGCAGACGGCGACGGCGCTGACGGATGCGGACATCCCGGCGGGCATTGCCAGGGACTCAGAAGTGACGGCGGCGATCGGTGCCCACGAGGCAGCAGCAGATCCCCATCCCGGCTACTTGACGGCGGCTGAAGGTGACGCGGCCTACGCGCCGGCTGGGCACGTCGGCAGCGGCGGCGCCGCGCACGCCAATGCAGTGGCCAGCGGTGCTGCGGGGTTCATGACCGGGGCCGACAAGGCGAAGCTCGATGGCGTGGCCAGCGGTGCCACGGCGAACGCGACGGATGCCGCGCTGCGCGATCGGGCGACGCACACCGGCACGCAGACTGCCAGCACCATCAGCGACTTCAACAGCAGCAGCAGGGCGCAGACGGAAGCGGCCCTGATCGCTGGTGCAAATGTGACGATTACGCCAGCCGGTAGCGGCGCCACGCGGACGCTGACGATCGCGGCGACTGGTGGTGGTGGCGGTGACAACAGCTTCTCCACGATCGCTGTCGCCGGCCAGTCGGATGTGGTGGCGGATTCTTCTACCGACACGCTGACGATCGCTGCCGGTGCAGGGATGGCCATCACGACTAATGCCAGCACCGACACCGTGACGCTGGTTGCTACCGGTCCATCCCTCGGCCTCACGCTCGCCATCACCTACGGCATGGCCATGCCTTGACCCACCGCCACTGACCCATGAGCACTCCAACCGCCAACACGTCTCCGATCTGGTCCGCTGCCCCTGATGTGGGGAGAGTCGTGATCGATCAGGCCAGCACAAACGTCAACACCAACAGCGCCGGCACGATCGGGACCAACACGTTCCTGGCGTTCTCGACTGGCACCGATGGATCGTTCATCCAGAAGATCCGATTCACCTTCACCAGCACAACGAGCGCCATCAACAGTGTGGCGACCACCCTCAACTTTTACATCTCGACCGTAAGTAGCGGCAGCCCAACGGCGGCACAGGCGACGTCTCTGCAGGGTGTGCAGGCCGCTGCGCAGACGCTGACCGCCACAACGCCGCCTTACATCATTGAGGTGCCGCTAGACATTGGCCTGCCGACTGGCTATCACATCCTCGTGGGGCAGACCATCGCACAGTCCGCTAACAGCAACTGGAACGCCATTGTTTTTGCGGGTGATTACTGATGTTGAACTTCGGCCACGTTCCTAAAGCCGGCCTCGGCAGCACTAGCGTTTTCTGGGGCATTGCGCCATCAGGTGGTGTCATCAACTGGATCCCGTGGGAGAAGCCTGCCGGCGCCACGTTCATTCAGATCATGTGCATTGGCGGCGGCGGTGCGGGCGGCTCTGGGTTCTCTTCGGCAACGACTAACGCTCGCGGCGGCGGCGGCGGCGGCGGCTCTGGCGCGTTCATGTCTGCGATGATCCCGGCGTTCAGGTTGCCCGAGATCCTGTACGTCTCTGCCGGTGGCCGTGCGCCACGATCAACCGATGGCAACGGCGCCGCAGGTGTTGGCAGCATCGTCTCGATTGCGCAAACCAATGCAGCGGCGTATGTGGTCTGCACTGCAGCTGGCGGTGGTGGTGGCGGCCGTGGCACTGCCGCAGCAGCGGGAACCAGTGGCTCAGCCGGGGCCGTGGGGACTTTCACCAACATGCAGCAGATGGGCGGCACATTTAGCGCATTGGCTGGCCAGGCTGGGGCTGCAGGTGGGGCGCATACCACCGCCCCTGGCGCGTCCATCACGTATCCGACGACCGGATTATTCGTGAGCGGTGGTGCTGGCGGCGGCGGCGGCAGCACTGCAAACGGTGGCGCTGTCAATGGCCCGGCGTCACAAACTGGCGTATTACTGCTCTCCCCTACTGTCACTCAAGGGAACGGCGGCAATCCACCGCAGCCAGGCAACAACGGCACAAACCGCTGGCCGCTCATCAGCAGTGGTGGCACAGGAGGCGGCGCTGGCCTGAACGGCTCCGGCGGCCCCGGTGGTGACGGCGGCTTTGGCTCGGGCGGTGGCGGTGGCGGTGCCGGCAACGGCAGCAACACCGGCGGCGCTGGCGGGGCTGGTGTCGTCGTGATCTGTGCCATCTGATGCCATGACCATGAAACGCGAATCCATCCTTGAAGCCATCACCACAGCACTGGCCGGCACGGTGCAGGTGGGCAGCAGGATCTACCGCAGCCGGGTGGAGGCCGTGGCGCGGGATGAGGCGCCGGTGCTGATCGTGGAACCGAGCGCTGAAACTGCCCGCCAAGAGCCTGTGAGCTTGTGCTGGATCGACTGGTCGCTAGACGTAGAAGTAGCGATCTATACTCGCGGACAAATACCCGACAGCCTAGCTGCACCTATCCAGGCGGACGTGCATAGCAAGCTAATGACTGACCGGACTCTTGGCGGGCTGGCGCTGGACATCTGGCCGCAGCGGACGCAATACCTTAAAGAACAGGCAGATCAAACGGCAGGTCTGACCGTAATGAGCTACGGCATCCGGTACCGGACCCAGGTTGACGACTTGACTACATAGCCTGAGGTGTTGTTCCGTAACTTGATCGTGAGCAAGGCGCATCCGCTCCCTGAACCACCCACTTCTGGCGGATCCTATGTGCTGTCTGACGACGGCAAGCGCTGGACCAAGCAAACCCCTGACCTGATCGAGGCCCCGACCAATGCCGCTAACAAGGAATCGCCTGATCCTGGCGCTGCCTGAGACCACCTACGGCACGGCGCCGACCTTTACCAGCGGAACAGCAGCGATCCGTGTGGCGAGTGATCTGGACCTGCAGCCGCTGCAAATGGAGCTGGTGGACCGTGACCTGCTCTACGGCTGGATTGGTGCCAAGCCCCGAGCCCGTGTGCAGGCGCTGGCGTCCATTTCATTTTCGTTTGAGCTGGCTGGATCGGGCACGGCTGGGACAGCTCCTAAAACGGGAGTCTTTTTCCGCGCCGCGGGCTATTCGCAAACAATCGTGGCCAGTACAAGCGTCACCTACGCTCCGATTGGCGAAGCCTATGAGGGGATCTCGATCCGCTGCCATCACGGCGGCAAGCTGCACGCGCTGACCGGTGTGCGGGGGAACATCACGATCGAGAAGACCGTGAATCAAATCGCAATGGCCAAGTTTGAGGGTTTAGGCATTTTCAACGCGCCGAGCGATGCAGCCGACCCAACGCCGACCTACGATCTGCAGGCTGATGGTCTGGTGGTCAACTCAACCAACACGCCCACGGTAAGCATCGGCGGTTATGCCGCCTGCATGGAGAGCTTCACATTCTCTGCTGGCCGCTCGCCGAGCTTTCGGCAGCTGGCCGGCTGCACCCAGGAGGTGCGGATCGATGGCGCTCGGGAGCCGGAAGGAGAAGTGATGGTCGAGTCGCCGACGATCGCGGGGAAAAACTACTTTGCCGATGCGCTGAACCAGGCCGCCACGGCGATCACCTGGACCCATGGCACGACGGCTGGAAACATCGTGCAGTTCACCGCCTCGACCTGCAGCCTAGGAGATCCGACCTATGGCGACAGCGACGGCATCGAGATGCTGAGCCTGCCATTCCGGCCAATTCCTGGCCTAGCGAATGGCTATAACGACCACAGCATTGTTTTCACCTGATCTGCATGGCTTTTGTTCTCAACAAGTCGGCTACTTACACATGGCCGGTTCGGATCAGCCTCGCCACAGACGGCGGGAAGAAAACGGTAGAGACTCTCGATGTGGAGTTCCGGCGGCTGCCGCAGTCGCGGATCACCGAGCTGGTGCAGCAGGCCCGGGCCGCCGAGCGTGGCCGTGATGATGACGCAGCGCTGGATGATCGGGAGTCAGCCCGCGAGATGATCGCTGGCTGGGATGGTGTCGTGGATGATGCCGGGAAGGCGGTCCCCTTCAGTGAGGCCGCCCTGGGACAACTGCTGGAGATCCCCACCGTAGCCGGCCAGATCGTGCAGGCCTGGTTCGAGAGCCTGAAGGAGGGCAAGCGAAAAAACTAATCGACGCCGTGGAGCACTGGTTCCACGGCGACGGTCACCCGGATGCCGAACTGCTGGCTGATGCCAAGGCCTTTAACGTGATCCTGCCCGACCCTGAGCCGGTTGAGTTCGGTGTATGGCCGGAGAACATGGAGACGGTCCAGCTGTTCCTCGATTGCCAGACCCAGTGGCGCACGACGGCCGCTGGTGTGATCGGCCTGGATTATGGTGTGGCTTTGTCTCTGGCTAGCCTGACTGGAGCAACTGACCCGATCGGGCTGCTCAGGGATCTGCAGGTGATGGAGATGCGAGCAGTGGAACTGATCAACGCGGAGGCGAAGCAATGAACCTCGATGCCGTCCTGAGGATTGCCGCCAAGGTCACCGGCACCGAATCGGTGCAGGCTTTGGGCCGTGGCATCGACAACGCCAAGCGATCGGCATCGGGGTTTACTGGCGCGATCCGTGGGCTGGCCAGTTCGATGGGTCCGCTTGGTGGTGTTCTGCAGAGCCTGGCCCCGGCGCTGACCGGTGCAGGACTGGCG
>Ga0194115_10005731_pt1 | contig 12805 bp, 6 predicted proteins | sample TA2MahsurfametaG_3_FD_148656 | JGI IMG/M metagenome (GOLD analysis project Ga0194115, IMG submission 148656) | Freshwater microbial communities from Lake Tanganyika, Tanzania - TA2015002 Mahale S4 surface | ecosystem: Environmental > Aquatic > Freshwater > Lake | place: Tanzania: Lake Tanganyika... | reverse complement strand
CTCGTCAAGGTATGGGAACTGGAACTAAATATGCTGCAACAAGCCGTAACAAGGCTCGTAAACCTTATCGAGGACAAGGAAAATGAGTAAAACTCAAAGAACTGTAAGAGAGGGCAATCTTTGCCGACCAGATAAAAGATATAAAGGTATCAAAACTCAAGCAAAAGCAAATAAAGGTAAAAAGTCTAAATAATTTAAGTTTATAAATTTATAAAGAAATGGCAGATTCAGATCCAAAATTATCACCTTTAGCTGAACCAGAAGCTCCTGAAGAAGCATCAGTATTTTCTTATGATGTTGCTTCTCAAGCTTCCTCTTCAACCGCAAATAAACCAAATCCAGCTTCCCCTCTAGCTGCGGGTTAATATGACTGAAAAAGAAGCTTATATTAATGAATGGATTCGAGAAGTTTCAAAAAGTAAATCAGAATTGGGTGGGTTAGCTATTTGCCCTTACGCTTCTTCATCAAAAAATTTAATCGTAGATACAACTATTGATAACATTGTACCCGAACCTGGGTATGATGTTATCATTTTTATCATAGAAAGTTTTTGGAGACCTGATCATGTGATGAAATGGGTCAAACATTATAACGAAAAATTCCCTTATTACAAATTTTTTGAAGATTTATCCTGCAGAGACACATTTATTGCTGGTGTAAAGACAAATAATGAAAAATATAACCTAATTTTGTGTCAATCAAAGCAAAAATTGAGCAAAATTCGCAAAAAATTAGCAAAAACTGAGTATTATACCTTTTGGACCGAAGATTACCTTAAAGAAATACTCGGAGATGACTATAAATTGTTAGAAAAATCCTCCGAAGACGGATAAAATATTAAATTTTGGACATTTCGGGATAGCAACCCCGTAAAAAGTTCTGATTTTTACAATCAGGAGCTAAAATGTCAAATTTACCCGTTGATAGAGACAAAAATTACATGAAAAAAATGTGGGGAACCACAAAATTAGTTACAGATTACTACGAAACCCCTAAAAACAGAATTATTCAAGAAGTAATGTATGATCGTGCGCCTAAACATGATCTGATGAGACAAACAGACCTTCATGAAAAAATTCGCAATGATGAAGATTACGATGATTGGGAGTACGGCACTGAACCAGTCTATGGAAAAAAGTGGTAAAAATGTCTTATACATATAATAAATACCCTTAGTTTGAGTGATGACTAGCATTTCTCGCAAATTTAAAGACATTAGTCTCTCTTTTGTGAGAAATCCTGTAACTAATGATATTCTTGCAATAAATGATGCTGATGCGATTAAAAAATCTGTTGTCAACTTAGTTAGAACTAGAGTAGGTGAAAGATTTTTTAATTCTCTAATAGGATCTAGAATAGAAGATTCTATGTTTGAATTGCAGTCTCCAGAGGTGGCTTATTCTCTTGAATTAGGTATAAAAATTCTTTTAAAAAATTTTGAAAGAAGAATATCTCTAGGATCCGTATTAGTTACATATCCAGAAGATTCTAATGAATTTAATGTTAGAATTTCATATAATATAATAGGATTGCCCAATCCAACTCAAACTGTAGATTTCATACTACAACCTACTAGAGTCTAATGTCATTTAATCAATTTACAAATTTAGACTTCAGTGATCTAAGGACTCAGATCAAAGATTATTTGCGTGCAAATCAGAATTTTACAGATTTTGATTTTGAAGGATCTAACTTTTCAGTTTTAATAGATTTATTAGCATATAATAGTTACATAACTGCTTATAACACTAATATGGCAGTTAATGAAATGTTTCTTGAAAGTGCTACTCTTAGAGAAAATGTAGTCTCACTTGCTAGGAACATTGGTTATTTGCCTAGATCTAAAAGATCTTCAAGAGCAAATGTTAGTTTTACTGTTGATATGAGTCAAACTAATGCTAGAACAGTAAAATTATTGGCAGGACAAGTTGCTCTTGGTGCAGTAACAAATGGAAATTATATTTTTTCAATTCCAGAAGATATCATAACTCCAGTCAACACTGACGGGGTAGCTATTTTTGATAATCTACTCATATATGAGGGAATATTTTTAACCAGTTCTTTCACGGTAGATCAATCTCAATCAAATCAAAGATTTATTTTACCCAATGTTAATATTGACACAACTTCTATTAGAGTTAAAGTTACTAATGCAGTAACTGAAGTTTATTCCGTGTATGATAGTTTATTGAATCTTGGAAAAGATAATAGATTTTTCTTGATTCAAGAAGTAGAAGACGCGAAATATGAAATTAGATTCGGCGACAATATCATTGGAAAAAAACCAGAGAATGGAAGTAAAATCGAAGTAACTTATATCGTTACTAATGGATCTTCGGGTAATGGAGCCACAAACTTTACATTTTCTGGTAGATTAAAAGACAATAACCTTTTTGATATTACTACAGGCATTTCTTTATTAACAACTCAATCAAAATCTGAAAATGGAGATGAAATTGAGTCTGTAGATTCAATTAAATATTTTTCACCAAAAGTATTCGCTTCTCAATATCGTGCAGTAACATCAAATGATTATAAAGCTCTTATTCCATATATTTATCCTAATGTGGAGTCTGTAAATGCATATGGTGGCGATGAATTAGAACCACCAGAATATGGAAAAGTTTTTATATCTATAAAACCCAGAAACGGAACATTCTTATCTGAAATTACAAAGCAAACAATTTTAAACACAATTAAAAAATATTCAATAGCCGGCATTAGACCAGAAATTGTAGATCTATCATATCTTTATATTGAATTAGATGCCTCTGTTTATTACAATGCAAATTTATCAGGTAATTCAGAAATAGTAAAGACAAAAGTAGTAGATACTCTAACGGAATATTCCAATTCCAAAGATGTTAATAGTTTTGGTGGTAGATTCAAGTACAGTAAAATTGTTGGATTGATTGATGATTGCAACAAATCAATTACATCTAATATAACAAAAGTTAAAATGAGGAGAGACTTGAATCCAGAATTAAATAATCCTGCAACCTATGAACTTTGTTTTGGAAATAGAATATATACCAAAGATGGTGGATATTCCGTAAAATCAACAGGATTTATTATTAATGGAGTTTCTGATGTTATTTACATTGCTGATGTTCCATCTCCAACAGATAAAAAAACCGGAACTATATTTTTCTTTAAATTGGAAAATAATTTACCTGTAATTATTAAAAATAATGCAGGAACAATTGATTATGTAAAAGGTGATATTAGATTGGATGTTGTAAATATTAAATCATCTGTATTAAGTAATGGTTTTATAGAAGTTCAAGCAATTCCAGAATCAAATGATGTCATAGGATTACAAGATTTATATCTACAATTAGATGTTAAAAATTCTGTGGTAAATATTGTAGAAGATGTTGTTAGCTCTGGTGAAAATTCTTCTGCAACTCAATATGTAACCACATCTAGTTATCTAAACGGAAAGTATACGAGATAAAATGTCAGAAATTAAAAGAGTAAAAATTGGTTCTCTCATAGAATCCCAAATTCCAGAATTTTTATCTGTTGAATCTCCTCTTCTTGTAGAGTTTTTAGAACAGTATTATAAATCACTGGAGTATCAATCTGGTTCAATTGATATTATTTCTAATATTACTAAGTACAAAAATAGTAAGAAATTTAATAATATTGATTTAATAGAAAAAACTACTCTAACATCTGATGTTTTAACTTTTGATCAAGTAATAAATGTAACATCAACTAAGGGTTGGCCAGACTCATACGGGTTGCTAAAAATAAATAATGAAATTATTACATATACTTCTAAAACTAATACTTCGTTTCAAAATTGTATTAGGGGATTTAGTGGAATTGAAAATTTAAAAGCTTTAGATAATCCAGAATTTGCGGTATTTTCTTCTACTCAAGCTTCAGAACATTTTTCCGGAAATTCTGTTCAAAATTTAAGTAACTTATTTCTTGTTGAATTTTTTGAAAAATTTAAGTATGAGTTTTTGCCTGGATTTGAATCTAGAGACTTTTACGAAAATCTATCTATAGAAAATATATCATATAAAATTAAAGATTTATATTCATCCAAAGGAACTGATCAATCGTATAAACTTTTATTTAAAATTTTATATGGTTCTGATATTGAGATTATAAAACCACAAGAATTTACTTTAACTCCATCATCGAACTCATACTTTATAACAAAAAATATTCTTGTAGAGAAAATTTCTGGTGGTAATCCAATAGACATTAAGGGTAATTTTTTATTCCAAAATATTGCAGGAATTGGAACGGTAAGTGCTTCTATTTTTAATGTTGAATATAGACCAGTAGCTGATAAGAACTTTTATGAAATTTCTTTAGATAGCACCTCTTTTAGTGGCAATTTTGAAGTTTCTGGTAAAACAAGAATATTAGAAGAATTACCTGTTAATAGTAACAATATATTAGTTGATTCTACTGTAGGATTTGCTAATTCCGGATCATTATTAGTAAAACCAAAAAATTCTGATTATATTACAATCAATTATTCGGGAAAAACTATCAATCAATTTACTGGAGTTACAAATGTAACAAAATCTTTAGATTTTGGTTTAGACTTAGTAGAAGAAAAATTTGCTTTTAGCTATGTTGGAGTAGGAAATACATCAAAGGTTGAATTCAGAGTCGTTAATGTAATTGATACCATTGATTTTTCTAAAACATCTAATTTAAGAGTGGGTGATACTGTAACTCTATCTAGTTTTGGTAGGGATCTATTTAATGAATATGAATTTAATAGTTGGATTTATAATTTACCTACAAATCATAATATTGATGTAATATCTCAAGTTGATTCCACCAAGTATAGGGTTGAATTATTTGATAAAATTTATTTTTACAATGGTGAACCAATTTTATTGATAAATCCATCAGGAGAAAGTTTAGAAGTTAATATTATTTCTATTGAATATTCACCATCAGATATAATTAAAAAATATAGTAAAAAAGTTTTAGTCCAAGTAATAAATTCTGGATCTTTTAATGTCTTAAGTTCTACTAGTATAAGAAAAAAAATATATAAGGCAAATCATTATAGTAATTACTTTAGTAATCTTAATTCTATACCAACATCGGTTCAAAATACATATATTGATGCAGAAGAAAAATATTTTTATGTAACCTCATCTGGATTACCAAATTATACTATTTTTTCCACCGATAATAAAAAATCCGCATCAACTAATGTAGGAGTCTCCATAACAGATACATTTAATGTTGTTGATCATGATTTTTTGAGCGGTGAGTTAGTGTATTATCAATCTGAAACATCTTCTGGAATATCAACTGGACTTTACTATGCTACAAAAATTGACAATAATAAATTAAAATTATCTTATAGTAAATCGGATGTTTTTTCAAAAAAATATGTAAGTACTAATTCACCAATAACTAATGACAGTGTATATAAAGCTGGATATCAAAATAAAACTTTAAATCATCAGAAACTATTAAAAAAATTTCCATTTAATAGGATAAAATCAACATTTGATGATTTGAATGAAAGAACCACTTTTAATAGAGAGATTGGACTGTTAGCAAACGGTGTTGAAATATTATCTCCAACTTTATTTGATGAAAACATTTACTATGGAAGTATAACTTCTATTGATGTTACTAATGCCGGTGAAGATTATGATATAATTGATGTTCCTCCTCTAGAGATAAAAGATGAGGCTGGATCTGGGTGTAAAGCACATGTAAATCTTTCTGGAACAGTTAGAGAGATTAAAATATTAAACGCTGGATATGGATATCAAGAAAAACCAAAAATTACTATTACTGGTGGAAACGGTAAAGGTTGTGTATTAGAATCGAATTTTGTTAGTACACAAGTTTCTGCAGGATTTAAAGCAGATTTAAATGTAGTTCCAGCAAATAATACCATACAATTTTTGACTTCGATTCCATTTGAAGATGGAGAACAAATAATTTATGATTCTAATAAAAATATCAATCTTCCAGGTATTATTGATAGTTCAACATATTTTGTTGGAATTTTAACAGATAATAAAATTAAACTATTTAATACTAGAGTAGATGCTCTTCAAAAAATAAATGAGATAGACATCGTTGGTGTTTCTTCAGGATTTCATTTTATACGAACTTTAAAAAACAAAAATACTTTTACAAAAATTTATGTTAAAGATCCTGGAGAAGGGTATTCAAATAGAAAAGTAAAAGTTTCTTCCATACTTTCTGGAGATAATAGGACCACGGGAATTAATACTTTTGATTCTTATATTTTTGCCAGAAATCATGGATTTTCTAACGGCGAATATGTAATATATAATTTTTCAGATACTGCAATAAGTGGATTATCAACTACAATATACTATAAAGTTAAAAAAATAGATGACAATAAATTTAGACTTTATAATTCTGGAGTTAGTACAAATTTAAGTGATGAAAATTATATAAAAAATAAATTTGTTAAATTCAACTCTTTAGGAATTGGAACTCATATTATTGGATATCCGCCCATTGAAGTGCATGTAGAATCAAAGTCAGCGATAGGGTCTACAACATTAATACAATCAGAACTAAAACCAATTGTATTGGGTCCAATTGTAGATGCTTATATCGAAGATGGTGGTATTGGATATGGATGTACAAATATTACCAATTATCATCGAAGACCAAACACTGGAATTGCAAGTATAACATCTGAAGCTATTTTAAAACCCATCATTATTGATGGATCAATAGTTGATGTTCAAATAATAGGCAGAGGTAATGGATTTAGAGAAAATTCTGAAATAATAGTTTCTGGAGAGGGGAATTATGCACAATTGGAACCAGTTGTAGAAAATAGTAAATTGGTTGCTGTAAATATCGTTTTCGGTGGTGTTGGATATAATTCTTCAAATACTATTTTAACATTAAAAAATAGAGGAAGAAATGCCAAATTCTTAGCAAATATAAATGAATGGAAAGTAAATCAAGTATTAAAGAGTAAAAATATTATTAATAATGAAGATGATGGAATTACACATGTAAGTAAAAATCCAGATCTTGGACTTCAATTTATTAATTTTTATGTTCCTAAAAAATTAAGATACCAATTATCCGATAATTTTGGGGATGACAATAAAGAAAATACTGGTATATTAAATCATTCTCCAATTTTAGGTTATGCATATGATGGAAATCCTATTTACGGACCATATGCATATAATACAACCACGGGCGGATTCATAAGGAGAATGAATTCCAGTTACATACTAAATGTTGATTTAACGCCTGGTAAAAGACCCCCAGCTTTTGAAAATGGATTTTTTGTCAATGATTATATCTATGATGGGTCTGGAGATCTAGATCAACACAATGGTAGATTCGCTATAACTCCAGAATATCCCAATGGCGTTTATGCTTATTTTTTCACAATAGATATTAATGCTTCTAATGAATCAATTCCAAGATATCCTTATGTTGTTGGACCTTATTTTTATAATAAGCCAGTAAAAGAAAACTTTTTACCCGCTTTCAACCAAAATTTTAATATCTTTGATACCAATTTAACTAGAAATGTTGGGCCATATTATTTAAATGCTACTAATTCGTATTATGAATTAGTAGATAAAGTACTAGAAGAATATAAACAAGAATTTACTGTAACTTCTATAAATTCAGGTAAAATAGAAGATGTATCTATATTTTCCTCTGGAGACAATTATAAAGTAAATGATCCGGTAGAAATAGACATAACCGATACAGGAGGAATACAGTCAAATATAGTTGTAAGTGAATTAGATGGTAGAGAAATTGAAAGTTTTAGTTTAATTGAAGATAAAATAACTAATCTTGAATTTTTTATAAAGATACCTGATACTATTGTATCAACTAGTTCTCCTCATGGTATTACAAATGAACAACCAGTTCAGATTAGTGGAATCTCAACAATTACATCATCTCAATTTGAAGGTATTCAGTATGCTAAAGTTACAAATAAAGAATCCCAACTATCTGAAGACATTGATACAGCTGCTGTTACTGGGGTATCTACATTTATAAAGTTAAAAGATATTAATGGATTTAAAGTGAATGATTTCATTGGAATAGGAACAGAAATTTTATTAATTACTGATATAGATGTTAAAAGATCCGGATTTTATGTGAATAGACTTCAAAATACTGGAATTCATACTGTAGGAATTGATAATGTAATTTTATTGCCAAGAGAATTTAAAATCCCAACCAGAGATGTAACAGATTTTACATTCAAAAATTATATTACATTCTTTGATCCAAGATTTTCCATAGGTATTGGTACTAGTGGTTCAACTCGCACTGTTGTTGGGTTGGGAACCACTTCGTTTGAAACCAGATTTATTCCACCAAGAAGCATATATTTACCTGGCCACAAATTTTATACTGGTCAACCATTAATTTATAATTCTGGATCTGGAGTTGCGGGCACATCCTTATATGTTAACAATGTAGGATCTGCAGTTTCTTTCAAATTAGAAGATAATCAATTAGTTTATGCAGTAAATCTAGGTAAAGATTATATTGGACTATCTACCATAGGATTTACTAGTTCTATAGGAATAGGTACTAATAATAATTCTTTGGAATTTTGGGATCAAGAAAAAGCTTATGGTGTAATAGGAGCCGCTCACTCTTTAGCTACTTTAAATCCCAAAATAACAGGAACATTACAAAGAACCATAGGTATAGTAACAACAATTTCAAATCACAATTTGAAAGTAGATGATAAAATAAAATTTAATATATCTACAGATTATAATGAAGTTATAAAAGTTATTTTTGACCCTGTAAATAGAAAAATTTTAATGAGAGAAATTGAGTTTTCTAATAGTGATGTATCTACAGCTAATAATTCCATAAATCTTTCTTCATATAATGGTAATATAGAAACTGGTGATAAAGTTGTTTATATCTCACAAACACCAATTGGTGGATTATCTAATTATGGAATTTATTATGTTTCAAAAACTAATTTTGACTCCATAAAACTATGTCAATACAGAAGTGATATAAATGAATCTAATTTTATAGATTTTTCTTCAACCGGTGGCTCTAATCAAAAATTATATTTTATCAATCCTCAAATTAGTTGTATAAGAACAACGAAAATAGAGTTTAATTTATCCGATTCTAGTTTACTTAATTTGAACTTACAATTTTACTATGATATAAACTTTATCGAACGCATTAATGAAAGAAGTGGATTTTTTGTGTCTAGATCCGGAATTCCTGGAAATTCTGGAGCTAAGGTCATTTTGGATCTTTCTGAACAGTTTTTCCCAATATACTATCAATTTTTATCTCAAGGATCCTCTGAGGAAAGTAAAAAACAAATATCCACAGATTTTGATGTGGTGTCAAATAACAAAATTTCAATAATAAATCACCAACTTAACGATAATTTTGTAGTAACATTTGTTCCATCTAGTAAAACATTTACATTTGATAATACTAAAAAGTTAACAGAAATTGAAAAACAAATTATTAATGGAAATTTAACTAGTTTTTCTTATAAAACTACATCTTCCAATGCCTTAGGACCAGTATCAAAATTAAAAATTAATTTTCCAGGGAGGGGGTATAAGAAACTTCCAACTGTTAAGAAAATTAAAAGTCAATCTGGTACAAATGCTGTTATAAAAATAATATCTCCAACCATTGGTCGAGTTGAAACTTTTGATAGGGTAAAAGATGGATTTGATTATCCAACAGATCCGACACTCTCTCCATATTTGAGTGTACCGAGTATTATTGGCATAAAAGACATACGCACCATAGATTATATCGGAATAATTACGGGAGGTAGAAGGTATAACAGTTCACCAAAACTAATAATAAAAAATGATGATAATGGAATAGAACTTAATTCTGTTATAGCTGGTGGATCTATAGTTTCTGTAGATATTATTAAAAATTCCACTTCAATTTCTAGTCCTCTTGAAATACTTTCTATACATAATTCAAATGGATATGAAATTGACACTATTTCTATTGCTGGAAATTTTGTAACTTTAGAATTAACCAATAATATATCCTCAAATAACCCCTTTATATCCTCTGGATTTGGTCAAACTGATTATATATATCCATTTTCTATTGGAGATAAAATTTTTATTGAAAATTGTAGACTAACACCTGCAACTTCTGATTTAGCTAATTTTAATTCTATTGCATATGATTATACATTTTTTGATGTTGTCGGAGTAAACACAGCAAATAACACTGTGACTTATGATATGACCGGAATTTCAACAGGATCTTTTGGTACATATGATGATGACTTCAATTTGGGCATAGTTATGAATAAAAATGATATGCCAGTATTTGAAATGATATTAAAAGATGATGTTAACTATCTGTCTAACGAAAAGATATCTTCTTCTAATTTTTCTGGTGTAGTGATGGAGAATGGTTGGGACAATAGACTCAATCAAATGAGATTGAAAAATATTTCTGGTCAAATAAATGTACAAGATAAAATTTTTGGAGAAACTTCTAAAATTAATGGGACGGTAGAAAACTTTGATATTTTTAATTTATACGCAACTTTAGGAGTTTCTCGTGATAAAACAGCTTCTATAGATCTTTCCTCTGGTATTTTAAATGATTATTCTCAGAGAATATCTGATAATTTTTATTATCAAAAATTCTCTTATTCAATTAGAGGTAATATTCCATACAATATTTGGAGAGAATCTGTAAGATCCATCGTACACCCCTCTGGATTCAAAGAATTTTCAGATTTAGAGGTTTTCACCAAACCAACTTTAAACGAAGTTAATTTGGGAATCGCAAAATCATCTGATATGAAGCCAAGATTACTAACTACCGATTCCTTTACTTTTATTAATATTGATTCAATAACATCTTTAAATACTAAGAAAAATTTTTCCAGAGTTTATGAAGAAGAAACTGCAGATGATGGATCTATTCAAAATATATTTTTTGATGCCGGTATTGACTTAAGTTCTTATATAATAAACAAAACAAATAAAGTTATTCAGGTTGATGATATAAGTAATCAATTTGATGGAACTTCAATACAGGATTTGCGTGATAGATTTGCTGATGCATCTGATTTAATAGATGGTAACCGACTATTCATTCAAGAAGAAGTTGTAGGATTTATAACTGCTACTTATCCTGGAATCACCACCAATCCAGATTGGGATAGAGATGTTTGTGCAAGAGATGTGGGATTGGTTGTTGATGCAGTTTCACACGATCTCAAATATAACTCAAATAACAAAACAGTTGAAGCAGCACTTTCATACTGGTCAACTCCAGGTGGAACAAATTATGTGGATGGAGAAACTACTGAAACAATAGCGGGATTTAAATATATTGTCGATTTAACTAAGTTTATTATTAATAATACGGGAGTCAAAACTTCATATCAACTTGCTAATTCAGTTGGCATTAATAGTTTAGTTTATAATAATATAACTGGTATTACAACTGTTGGTACTACAACCTCTCATGGACTCTCAACTACGACTACAAATTATGTTGTTTTAAAAAATATAACTCTTTCTTGTAATTCTGGTGGGGGAATAGCTACTGCAATTTTCCCGAGTTTAGGTGCAGGGCCAGATGGAAACGCCTCTCTATCACCCAAGGGGTTTGTTTATCAAGTTGAGATTATTGACTCCACTAGATTTAGAGTAAATACCGGTCCTTCAACTATAATCCACAATTATGTAAGTGGAGGGACAGTTCAAAGAGCATTTATATCTACCACACAGTATTTAAATACCACAATTTTACCAGATATTAATTGTAGTCCATCTTATAGCGAAAACTGTTGTGCAGATGTCCAAAGTGCAATTAGTAATTATATTGGAATTATTACTTCAGTAATTGGAATTGGAGTAACTGCCGCTCCAAGCAACATAACATATCCATCTATACAAAGAGGTGGAGGTGTAGTTGGACTAACAACATTTAAATTAAAAAATAATGGAACTCCCTTATTTAAACATCAAGTTTCCAGCAGCAATATCAATTCTGTCACTGATACATTCATAATTCAAAATCATAATTTTCAGTCTGGTCAAGAATTGATATATTCTTATTCTAATGGAAGTCCTATTGGAATTGCTACAACTTCTTATGTTTCAGGAATAACTTCAACTTTAATTCAGGTTCATAATTTTGATGGCACTGCGGTTCTTGAAAATGGAGTTGATGTTGCTATAACTACAAGTATTTCTGGTACAGTTCCTAATGCTAATCCCTTTGATATTACACAATATTTTCAGTTAATAGGAGTTAATACAACTGGATTAGGGACTGATGCAACATTTAATGTTTTACTATCATTCGATTCACTTGGAGCTCCTCTTGATAGATCGATTGTTTTGAAAAATGGCGGTAGTGGATATGCAGTTGGCCAACAAGTTTCTATTTCTGGAACATATTTTGGTGGCACAAGTCCTACAAATGATTTGAAATTTACAATTTCAAAAACTGGACCAACTGTAATTTCTGGACAATCGAATCAAAGTTATTTGTCTGTTCCTTCTAATGATTCATCTGGAGCTACTTTTGATATCTCTAGAGATTCTTCTGGAGCAATTAATTTTGTGGGGGTTTTAAATGGTGGATCTGGATATGCATCTACTTCTATAGTTTCTGTTGCTGGAACTTATATCGGAGGCACAGATTCAAATGATAATTTAAAATTTAGTCCACTTGAACTGGGCACTAAAGTTTTACCACAATCTCTCTTTGTATATAAACTAAATGATAATGAATTTAAATTATCTGGATTGTCCACCAGTGTATTTTTAAATATTACTG
>Ga0194115_10005728_pt1 | contig 12807 bp, 10 predicted proteins | sample TA2MahsurfametaG_3_FD_148656 | JGI IMG/M metagenome (GOLD analysis project Ga0194115, IMG submission 148656) | Freshwater microbial communities from Lake Tanganyika, Tanzania - TA2015002 Mahale S4 surface | ecosystem: Environmental > Aquatic > Freshwater > Lake | place: Tanzania: Lake... | reverse complement strand
CCGTGAGCTGTTTTTCTCCGTTTTTAAAGCGCTCAACCTCATTGGGATGATTATTAAAAACTTCTTGAATAAAAGCTTTTAAAGAGTCTTCCGAGGAATCTTGAATCAAATTTAAATGCTCAGCAATCTGAATAGCCTCCTCCTTCGACACAAGCATTTCAGGAAATATTCGTTGTGAAGCCATTGAAGTTGAGATTTTACCTTGTTCAATTAAGGTTATTAATCCAGATAGCCGTTGTGGTGTAATGGGAAATTGATCAATTTCAACGCCAAATTCATTCAAATATGATTTCACATCGCCCATCATCCAATTAGCTGCCGCTTTGTAATTTGATGTGTAAGCAATTAACTCTTCATAGTATAGAGCAATTCCTTTGGAATCTGTTAAATTATAGGCATCATAGGAGGAAAGCCCAAAAACCTTGGTGTATTTTTCAAAAAGCACTCTTGGTAACGCAGGCATTGTCTTTTCTACCGATTGAATGTAAGTTTCGTCAACAGTTATAGGTTGTAGGTCCGGTTCTGGAAAATACCGATAATCGTTCGCAGCCTCTTTCGTTCTCATGGAAATGGTTATTCCTTTAAGGGCATCAAAAGCCCGTGTTTCCTGCGTTAATGTTTGCCCATTTTCAATGGCCTCAATTTGCCGACTTATCTCAAACTCTATGGCACGTTGCACGTTCCGAATAGAATTCATGTTTTTAACTTCAACTTTTGTTCCGAAAGCCTTTTCACCTTTTAAACGCACGGAAATATTCGCATCACAGCGCATAGAACCCTCTTCCATATTTCCATCGCAAATTTCCAAGTAACGTAGAAGTTTTCTAACCTCGGTCAAATAATTGTAAGCTTCAGTAGAGCTTGCAATATCCGGTTCAGTAACAATTTCCAATAGGGGAGTACCTGCACGGTTTAAATCTACCAATGTGTCGTAAACATCCACGTCATGGATGCTTTTTCCAGCATCTTCTTCCATGTGAATACGCGTCAATCGAATTGATTTTTCTTCTTGGTTTTCATCGCGAATGATAATACTTCCTCCTGTGCAAATTGGGGTTTTATCTTGTGTAATTTGGTACCCTTTAGGTAAGTCAGGGTAGAAATAATTTTTTCTTGCGAAATGCTGTTCCGGTGCTATTTTACATCCACAGGCTATCCCCAATTTAACAGCATATTCAATTGTTTTTTTATTCATAACGGGTAAGGTACCGGGGTGACCTAAAGTTACGACACTCACTTGCGTGTTGGGCGAAGCACCATACTCGTTGATATCATTCGAATAGGCCTTTGATTTGGTTAGCATTTGAGCATGCACCTCTAAACCAATTACCGCCTCGTATTTTGCTTTTATTGAATCGTCGATTGCCATTAAATTCTTGAAATTAATTCTTTCATAATCAAGGTCATTTTTGGTTCTTGCCTACTCGCTACTTCAATGACATCCTGTACACTCACTTTTTGTATTTTTCCACGAACACCCAAGTCAGTGATTATAGAAATGGCAAAGCAGGGGATTTCCATGTGTCGCGCAACGATAACTTCGGGTACAGTAGACATTCCAACGGCATCTGCTCCAATTATCCTGACATAAGTGTATTCAGCCGGAGTTTCAAGGGTTGGCCCAGTCAATCCTGCGTATGTCCCTACAGCAATACGAATGTTATTTTCTGCGGCTATTTTTTGAGCTAAGGATATCATTTCAGGATCATAAGGTTCACTCATATCCGGGAAACGTGGGCCGAGCTCATCTATGTTCTTTCCAATGAGCGGATTACCTGGAAACAAATTAATATGATCGTTTTGAATCATTATTTCACCAACTTCAAAATCTGGATTTACACCTCCTGAAGCGTTGCTTACAAAAAGTCGCTCAATTCCAAGTAATTTCATCACGCGCACCGGGAAGGTTACTTGTTGCAGGGAATAGCCCTCATAGTAATGAAATCGGCCTTGCATAGCCACCACATGTTTTCCTCCTAACTCTCCAAAAATTAATTTACCGGAATGACTCTCTACTGTGGAGACAGGGAAATTAGGAATTTCTTCGTACGAAATCTGATCTATGATGTTAATTTCCTTTACAAGACCTCCCAGTCCGGTTCCAAGTATGATACCAATAGAGGGCTTAACATTTGTTTTGGATTTAATATAGTTTACGGAGGCTTCAAATTGTGCTAACATAAGCTAAGATAAGTTGATTAAATTCTTGTTCATTTTCTAATGTTGTCTCGATGGGAATATAAAACCAAGGATAGTTTGAAATCCCCCATTTTTCGATGAATGGAAGCAAACGAACATAATCTTTTTCGGTTGTTACAATACTCCAATCTTTACTTACAAAGGTATCAATTTTTTCATGAATGCCTTGAATTTCTCTCGCTGAGAAATTGTGATGGTCCGGAAAAGAAATATGTTCAATTTGTGAGGTTTTACTTACGAATTTAATGAGCGATTCCGGCTTGGCAATTCCTGTTATTACAAGTACTTTGGTAGAAATATTTTTGCAATTTCCAAAAGGGACAGGGGGAGCATATGATATGCTTGCGAAAAAAATGGGTTTATTGTACTTCGCCAAGCTTTCTGTCAATTTATTCTTTTGGTTTTCAGAAATATGTTCGGGGCACTTTGTGACGACGATGATATCAGAGCGTTTGGCGCCACTTCTTCCTTCTCTCAAATTGCCAACTGGCAAAAGGCAGTCTTTAGTAAATAACGAATTGTAGGTGGTCAAAAGTACAGAAAAACCAGCCCTTACTCTGCGGTGCTGAAAGGCGTCATCGAGAATAATTATACTTTTAGCGAGCTCTTTCTTCAAGGTACGAATTCCGAGTTCCCGGTTTTCCGAAACTGCAACTTTCACATTTTTTTTAAATCTTCTAAAATAAAGCAGTGGTTCGTCTCCAACTTCTTGTGCCCTATGCTTTTCATTCAGTAAAAGAAAGCCTTTGGTATTTCTTCCGTGTCCACGAGATAAAATATCAACTGAATGGTGCTCGCTCAATAGTTTTGTGAGGTAAACGGTCATTGGGGTTTTTCCCGTACCTCCTACTGACAAATTTCCCACTGTAATGGATTTTTCGGGTATATGGTAGCTACTCAAAATGGACCTATCGAAGAGAAAATTTCTTGAAGTGGTAATCGCCCACCAAATAAGGCTAAATGGAAAAAGTAAACGCCGAAGCACTTTTGTAAAATTCACACTTAACTAACGTGATAATCAGAAAATTCTTGTTCGTCTGCATAATAATAAATGCGAATTAGGGCAGTGTCATTCATGAAATCTATTTTACCAACTTCTACACGATTGATACTAAGACCCGTTCTTTTTTCCAAATCTCCCTTCATTGCCTCATAATTTTCAGGGGTAATCAAATCAATACGTTCATAATTAATGGTTTTGCGTGTTTCATGTTTCATTAACCACAAGCGCTCCAGAATGAATGTTAAGGCAACGGTAACAATATTAATAATGGCAATTTCCGCTACACTTATATTGTTCATTCCCAATGCGTTTACAACGCTAAGACCGATCACCAAAAATAAATAAGTCATTTCTTTTATTTCGATAGCGTCAGTACGGTAACGTATAATACCAAAAATAGCAAATAGCCCAAGCCCCATTCCTGTATCAATATCCAATTTTTTTAGACCAAAGCAGAGGAAAAAGGTAATCATTCCTATCAGGTAATAGGTGAATAAATAATCCTTTCTTTTTGTTTTTGAATAATATAAATAGCGAATGATTATGGTTAAAAAGAAGAGGTTTACAAACATCCTCAGTAAAAGCATGTAAATGTCATTGTCAAACCAAGTAATGTTGATATTTTCAAAAAACAGGCTGAAATTAGTGTTCATTTTTTTCAATTTTATTCAAAAAAAGTAACTTCTTTTTGAATCGGTTAAATTTAAGTTTTTCCTCGCCATATAGCTCCACAGATCCAAGACAATATTTGCTCAATCGATAGGGTCGAATACATTGCGCTTTCATTAATACGTAAAAAGGAGAATTTCGGTTCAATTCTTCCTGTTTTAATTCTGAAATTATCAAATGCGGGAATTTTTTTTCGGTATTTTCGAAATGAAATTTAATGTTAAAATCTAATGTTAATCGTTCATTTATCTTTTTATGCACCAAGGTAATACGCTGAAAAGAATTCCACATGGTGGGTAGAAGGTCAACATCCTTCTTTAAATGTTTCAAGATAAATTCCTTTTGCTTAGAATCAAACTTGTTTTGAAAATTAATAGTTTCAATTCTTTTCTTATCCGTGCGACCTTTGAATTTATGTTTAATCTCTAGAAAATATAAATTTGATTCAACATATTTACGAATACGTACCTTGAATCGATTTCCTTTTCCGTTGTGATGATCTCTAAAAAACCGAAATTGGGGATCATCAAAATACAAACTTTCGTAATGAGGTGTATTGGTGCCATTAATCGTCAGAATCTGATAATCGGATTTAATTTCAGATAAAAAAAAGGAGAGTTTGTTAAAGTGAAAGGCAAATTTGGTATCTGTTCTATTCATCAACCTCACTCTGTCCATTTCCTCCAACGATATTGGTTCATATTGAGCGAGAATGTTTTCTAAATTTGAATGCGACATTAACTCAAAGTTAAGAGAATTATTTCCTAAACATGAAATGATGATGGTTTTATTTAAAACTTGCACCTATCGTCATTGACTGAATCGCTATATTTGTTTTATGAGGAAGAAAATTTTACTTCTTGGTTCAGGTGAATTAGGAAAAGAATTTGTAATTGCTTGCCAACGACTAGGTCAATATGTAGTGGCTGTAGATAGTTACGAAGGTGCACCAGCCATGCAGGTAGCGCAAGAGTTTGAAGTAATTAACATGTTGGATGCAGATGCCTTGGATGCAATTGTTGAAAAATACGCGCCAGACATCATCGTTCCTGAAATAGAAGCAATAAGAACAGAGCGATTTTATGCCTATGAGGAATCAGGCATTCAAGTGGTACCGAGCGCTAAAGCCGCAAATTTTACGATGAATCGTAGGGCAATAAGGGATTTGGCAGCTATAAGTCTTGGGGTGAAAACTGCCCCATATAAATACGCGACGTCATTCCAGGAATTGAAAAAAGGAATCGAATTTACGGGTATACCATGCGTCGTGAAACCGTTAATGTCTAGTTCGGGAAAAGGACAAAGTGTTATCAAGTCGGAGTCTGACATAGAAAAGGCATGGAACTACGCCATGGAAGGTTCACGCGGTGATTTGAGAGAAGTAATCGTAGAAGGTTTTATAGATTTTGATTATGAAATTACCTTACTTACCGTTACACAATCCAATGGAAATACGTTGTTTTGCCCTCCAATTGGTCATCGTCAAGAACGTGGAGACTATCAAGAAAGCTGGCAACCAATGGCGATGGACTCTAAACATTTAAAAGAAGCACAGGAAATGGCAAGAGAGATTACTAGCGCTTTGGGCGGCAACGGAATTTGGGGAGTTGAATTCTTTATTACGAAAGAAGGGGCTTATTTTTCTGAATTATCTCCTCGACCACACGATACAGGCATGGTTACTTTAGCGGGAACTCAAAATTTTTCTGAATTTGAACTTCATGCGCGCGCCGTTCTTGGTATTCCAATTGTAAATATTAACCTTGAGCGAAATGGTGCAAGTGCCGTAGTGCTAGCGCATCATGAGTCAACAGAATTCCCGAGCTACGACGGAGTGACAGAAGCTGCGCAAGTACCCAATACCGATTTTAAATTGTTCGGAAAACCAAGCGCAAGGCCATATCGAAGAATGGGTGTAGCACTCGCATACGGAAACAACGAAGTGAAAGAATTAGTTAATATCGCTAAGTCTGTGGCTGAAAAAATTAAAGTAAAATGAGGCATTTTATCCTAATAATTTTTTTGCAAAGCACGTGGAGCGTTTTTTCGCAAAAAGTGAGCTACCACTTAAGAATGGAGCAACCTCAAAATCACTACTATCAAGTTGAGATTGATGTAGAGGATTTCAAGAAATCATCATTTGACATTAAATTACCTGTTTGGGCGCCAGGATCATACTTAGTTCGGGAGTTTTCAAAGAATATCAACATGGTAAAAGCCTACGATTCAAAAGGGAAAGAGATTCGCGTAGAAAAGAAGAAAAAAAACGAATGGACTGTACATTCCAGTAATGCTTCTTTTGTCAAAATAAAATACGAAGTGTATGCTTTTGAATTATCCGTTCGCACCTCTTTTCTTGACCTAACGCATGGTTTCGTGAGTGGTACAGGTATATTCATGTATGTTGAGGAGCTGATGAATCAAGAGGGAATTCTAAATGTTTATCCGCATAGTTCTTTTAAAAAGGTATCTACGGCTTTAGAAACTGCTAATATTTCAAAAGCATCGGATGGTTTTAAATCTTATAAGTTTCAGCATTACGATCAATTAGTTGATTGCCCCATTGAAATAGGAAATCAAGAGGAATTTTCCTTTGATCTCGCAGGAATTAAACATACGGTTGCAATGTATGGAGAAGGTAATTATTCGGTTCAAAAACTTAAAGTAGATATGTTAAAGGTGGTTCAAAAATGTACCGATGTATTTGGATTTAACCCTAACAAAGAATATCTATTCATCATTCACAATGTTTCCGATGGTCAGGGTGGTCTAGAGCATGAGAATTCCACTGTTTTGAGTGTTAATCGTTGGCAATACGGCAATGACTATTATGGCTTTTTGAATTTGGTGGCCCACGAGTATTTTCACCTATGGAACGTAAAACGGATTCGTCCAATTGAATTGGGGCCTTTCAACTACGGAGAAGAAAATTATACCAGTTTACTATGGGTCATGGAAGGTTTTACCTCTTACTATGATGAACTCATTATGCGTAGGGCAGGATTTTACTCCAAAGAAACGATGCTGTCTAAAATTCAAGGGTTGGCCAATTATGTAGAGGGATCCGTTGGAGCCCGCATTCAACCTGTTGCACATGCAAGCTTTGATGCGTGGATAAAGGCTTACAGGCCAAATGAAAATAGTACAAACACCACAATGACTTATTATTCAAGAGGAGCTTTACTCGCAGCAGTTTTTGATGCTATGATAATCGAATATTCACAAGGTAAACAATGTTTGGATCATGTCATGCAGTACTTATATTTGGCATATTTTGTTCAAGAGAAAAGAGGCTTTACTGAAAATGAATTCATATTAACCTTGGAGCAATTCACAGGAAGAAATCTTACAAGTTTTTTTGAAAAGTATATTCATGGAACTGAGATTATCCCTTATGCCAATATTTTTGATAAAGTGGGCGTTAGCGTTAAAAATACAACAACTGAGACCTATTCTTTTGGTGCTTCGTTCTCGACCAATGGAGGAAGTCTTATCGTAAAATCTATTCGTGCTAATTCAGCAGCAGAATCATGCGGATTATCCGTAGGTGATGAAATTGTAGGTTGTAATGGCTTCAGAGCTAATCAATATTTTTTAGAAGATATTATCTCAGAGATGGGTGCAACGGGAAAAGCAGAATTGTTAGTATCAAGGGATCAGAGGTTATTCTCAATTTTAATCAATAATTCCTTGTATGTTCAACCTCAATTTCAATTCATTCCTAATTCAAACACCTCAAATGCGGCACTTTATAATTATTGGCTTCGTTAGCCATCTTTTTTTATTCAATCAGCGGGTAAACGCCCAGAAGACCTTTAAGAATATCAAAATCCCATTAGCAGCGTCGGGCTACATGTATTCGGGTTGTGAGCCTTCAATCGCTATCGATGAATTAAATCCACTACGCCTGGTTGCTGGATCTATTCTTGATGGTTACCACTATTCAACCGATGGAGGTAAGACATGGAAAAGTGAGCAATTAAAGAGTGAGTTTGGTGTATTTGGTGACCCTGTTTTAAAAATGGATAACAAGGGCCGAATTTATTATTTTCATTTAGCGAGTTACGAAAAAACATCCCATTTAGATCGCATTGTTTGTCAATTTTCAGATAAAATAGAAGGATCTTTTTCAAAAGGTTCGTTTCCGTCACCTAATGGATCAAAAGTGCAAGACAAACATTGGATTACTATTCACCCTAAAACCAATCATTTATATATGACTTGGACTCAATTTGATGTTTACGATTCCTCTGATCCAAAAGATAGTTCATTCATCATGTTCTCAAAATCAATAGACCGAGGGGTAACTTGGTCTAACCCAAAGCGAATTTCCAAGCATGGAGGTGATTGTATGGATGGAGACAATACGGTTGAAGGTGCTGTTCCCGCCTTTGGACATGATAATACACTCGTTGTCACTTGGACTGGGCCAAAAGGTCTGATGATGCAACGCTCTTTGGATGAAGGAAAAACCTGGCTTCCTGAAGAAAGAAAAATCATAGACCATCCCGGTGGTTGGGACATAGAAGTTCCTGGTTTTTACCGAGCAAATGGACTGCCATTTTTAGTTTCGGATAGGTCCGGAGGAGCAAGAAATGGAACTCTTTATTTGAACTGGTGCGATCAAGGAAAAGGAGAAGACAATACAGATGTTTTTCTTATGTTTTCAACTGATAATGGCGAAAATTGGCAGGGACCAATTCAAGTGAACAAAGAAACGAGAGAGACCCATCAATTTCTAACGTGTTTAACAGTGGATCAAACCAATGGTGATCTTCATTTTGTATATTACGATAGGAGTAAATACAAGTCAGGATCTCTAAAAACAGATGTAGTTTGGACTGTGAGTAGAGATGGTGGGACAACTTTTGACCATACTACAATTTCTAGCAGCCCTTTCCAACCTAATGATTCTCGGTTTTTTGGGGATTACCTCGGAATCGCAGCGCATGATGGGAGAGTCAGGCCAATTTGGCCACGAATGGACCAGGGTCGAATTAGTCTATGGACTGCTTTAATTGACAAGACTGATTGAGATGAATGTCAAAATTGATGAGTCATGGAAACAGGTTCTGAAAGAAGAATTTGAAAAAAAAACTTTTCAAGCATTAGTTCAAAAAGTTAAATTACTCTATCAAGAATTTCCCAATAAAATTTTACCAAAAGGCAAAGAGATTTTTGCTGCCTTTGACATGTGCCCGTTTGATCAGGTGAACGTGGTAATTCTTGGGCAAGATCCATATCCAACCAAAGGGCACGCGCATGGATTGTGTTTTTCGGTCGAACCGGATGTAAGGCCATTTCCCAAGAGCCTACAAAATATTTTTAAGGAAATATCCGATGATCTTGGTAGTACAATGCCTGAAAATGGAAATTTATTGCGTTGGGCACAACAGGGTGTGTTTCTATTGAATTCAGTTCTAACGGTTGAGGAAGGAAAGCCAGACAGTCACAAGGGGATAGGATGGGAAGTTTTTACGGACGCAGTAATTCGAATCCTTAATGAAAAGAAGGAAAGAGTTGTATTCATTCTTTGGGGTTCAAAGGCAATTGCAAAATCAAATTTCATCGACAAAAAAAAGCATTTGGTGTTGAGTAGTGTCCATCCTTCTCCCTTGTCATGCCACAAAGGTTTCTTTGGGTGTAAACATTTTTCAAAAACGAATGAGTTTTTGCGCTTAATTGGTAAAAAAGAAATACATTGGTAGACTCAGTTATATGCAGATTCCGACTTTAAGAGATCATTACTTATCTTTGTATCCATGTCCTTGAAAAATGATTTGTACCTGCGCGCTCACAAGGGAGAGAAGTTAGAACGATATCCGGTTTGGCTGATGCGCCAGGCAGGAAGAATTTTACCTGAATACAGAGCAGTGCGCTCTAAAATGGGTGGATTTAAGGAACTTGTGGAAACACCAGAGTTTGCCGCTGAGGTGACGATTCAACCCGTTGACATATTAGATGTTGATGCTGCAATTATATTCTCAGACATTTTGGTAGTTCCCGAGGCAATGGGTTTACCTTACCAAATGTCCGAGCAAAGAGGTCCATGGTTTGAGAATACGATCCGGACGGAGGAACAATTCGCCTTACTCGATAAGAAAATCGATGTGCACGAACGACTATCCTACGTTTTTGAAGCGTTAAAACTTACCAAAAAAGAACTTAAAGATCGCGTTCCTCTGATTGGTTTCGCGGGTGCTCCATGGACGATATTCTGTTACATGGTAGAAGGAAAAGGGTCTAAAACTTTTTCTGAATCACGAAAACTGTTATATACAAAACCTGATTTGGCACATGAATTGCTAAACCGCATTTCGGATGTGACAATTGACTATTTGAAAGGGCAGTTGGAGGCTGGAGCGGACGCGTTGCAGTTATTTGATTCTTGGGCAGGTATTTTAGGGCGTGAGCAGTATGCAAAATTTGGTATTTCATACATAAAAAAAATTGCAGAAGCATTTGAAGGAGTTCCGCTAACTGTTTTCTCGAAGGGTGCGGTAGCGAGTTTAGAGGACATTGCAAAATTACCTTGTTCTGCATTAGGATTGGATTGGAGTATGGATATTCGTACAACACGAGAGTTGGTTGCTGAAACAAAGACATTACAGGGTAATTTAGATCCTTGTGTTTTGTATGGAACAGCTGAATTTATTCAGAAAGCAACAATTAATATGTTGAAATCCTTTGAAAGTCACAGACATATTGTAAATTTGGGTCATGGTGTATATCCAGACATTGATCCAGAAAAGGTTAAAGTATTTATTAAAACTGTAAAAAATTATGAATTCTAAGCACTTAACTACCGTCATTTTTTCAACGTGCATGGCTATGGGCTTTGCGCATTTTTCGATAGCACAGAAAGGTAAGGAAAAAGAAAAGGAAGTTTTCAAATTTAATTTTGAAAATACGAAAGGCACAGTATCGGAATTAGGACAAATTGACTTACTTGATGGAGATGTTTTATCCACAATGGAAACAAAGGCAGATCTTTTTATGAAAGACGCTTCCGCTGATTTTAGTATTCCAAATAATATTTTTGGATCGGAAAATCCAAAAAATGATCAAGGAGAGACCTACGGGGGTATTATTGCCTATAAACCAGGAAAAAATGGCGACATGGAGCGAAGCTATTATACATTTAATTTAAAAAGCGGAAGAAACACTCTAGCAATGAAGAAAGGATTAAAATATTGTGTTTCTTACGATGTTTCGCTTGCAGAAAGCTCGAAATATGCGATTAATAATTTGGGATTGTATTTTTCGAAAAGCGCATTTGGTGCGGAACCTCCAATACCTGGCAATACTGACGAACATTTGGTATTAAATGCAACAAAGGATAGAGTACCAAGAAAAATCATCAAGGGATTTTATGGTTGGGAGAGAGTAGGTAATGTCTACACCGCGAAAGGTGATGAAAACTTTATAAGTATCGGAAATTTTCAAAAAAATGCGGCTTACAACGCAACAGATACTCCCTGGAAGTTTGAAGTGGTTAAAAAACCGAAAGAGTCCGAGGTTGAGTCAATGAATCATGCCTATTATTATGTGGACAATATCTCCATTCGTCTGATAGATAAAGAGGAAGAATGCGATTGTTATATGCCTGTAGTTCAAAACGTAGCGGAGTCTTTTTCTCAGATTATTTACAGTAAGTCTATTGAAATAGATGAGAAAATGTCCTTGGCCCAAAAGATAGAGGCACACGAAGTTCATTTTAGGGGTGGTCAATCGAAATTTACGTCGAATGCGTTAGAAAATCTTTCTTATATAGTTAATGCGATGAAGCAAGACTTACAAATGAAACTTGAGGTAAGTGGACACACGGATGTTAAGGAGGATGAGGCAGGAAATGTTGACGATCAATACAAAGACCTCGATAGAGAACGGGTGAAAGCCGTGATTAATTATCTTGTTAAGAATGGAATCGATGCCTCTCGATTGACAGCTTCTCACAAAAGCAGTTTACAGGCAAGTAGTGATATAGTTGAGGGTCCAGATGGTGACGAACCTGACCTCAAGGAAGCTAAAAATAGAAGAGTTGAATTTAAGGTGATTAAATAATATTTTATATTTTTTTGAATTTTTTAGTTAACCTTATAACTTCTAGTTTATATTTATCTCATTGGCCTGTCAACGTAATAAGTTCAACGCATCGAGTTGCATTACTTCAAAATATTTATATTCAAAAATGAAACTTGTTCTTCAGGAGTAAGTGTTATGGCATATTTTTTCAGAATCAGGGAGTATGTTGTATATATGCATTTTGACAAATAAAAAAAAGAAAGAGAAACAACGGAATTGTTTGCATTAGAATTACGAAATTAATTGATTTGCATGTTGTTGTAGATGATACCTGACGAAATGTCGATATCAATCTTACCTAAATACAAACCAGCATATCCGACTTGGTTTATGAGCACATTTTTTCCTTTTTTATTTTTCTCAATCGTTGGTTTTTCTAAAAAAGTATGGGTATGTCCGCCTAAAATGATATCAATATTGCTTGTGTTTTGCGCCAGTTTTCGATCAGAAATACGTGTTGAATCAGGATAATTATAGCCTAAGTGCGAAAGACAAATAATTAAATCACAACCTTTTTGTTTCAATTCTTTAGCAACGGAATTAGCAGTTAAAATCGGATCTAAATACTTGGTTTTCCCGTAATTGTTTTCAGTTACTAAGCCATTTAATTCAATCCCAATCCCAAAAACGCCAATTTTCAAGTCGCCTTTTTGAAAAATCTCATATCGCTTAGTTTCACCATTCAAAATAGTTTCTGAGAAATCATAATTGGCGCATAAAAACGGGAATTTTGCATGTCTCTTGGCCTTTTTAAATCCCTCTAAACCAATATCAAAATCGTGATTACCCATCGTTGCGGCATCGTACCCCATTTCGGACATGAGTTTCATCTCCAATTCGCCATTAAACAT
>Ga0194115_10005727_pt1 | contig 12809 bp, 15 predicted proteins | sample TA2MahsurfametaG_3_FD_148656 | JGI IMG/M metagenome (GOLD analysis project Ga0194115, IMG submission 148656) | Freshwater microbial communities from Lake Tanganyika, Tanzania - TA2015002 Mahale S4 surface | ecosystem: Environmental > Aquatic > Freshwater > Lake | place: Tanzania: Lake... | reverse complement strand
AAAGTCCGGAGGTGGGGAATCCAGCTCACGAGGTTACTAGTAGTAAGTTATGTACAAAGAATAACCTCCCATTACGATGCAAAAGCTAGAGCAGTACTACTTTACTATGCCCGTACATCCATACATCCAAAAAGGCATCCTATCTACGGGTACATTTCTCTGTGTGTATCTTTCTTTATTATTTTCCTGATAGATATTGAAGCATAACTCCAAAGTCTTTATTCCCTAATCCTCTTGCATTGGCCAGTTCATAGAGTTCTTTCGCAGTACTTCCCAATGGTAAGGCGACATTGACTTCAGATCCAGCCGATGTAGCCAATCTTAAATCTTTTAACATGAGTTTCGTTCCAAAACCACCATTATAATCCATAGAGGCAGGAGAATTGGACATAGCCGCGACTGCAGGATGTGGATTATTCATTTCACAACTCCATGATTTTGCTGTTGAAATATTCATCACATTCGCTAACGTAATTGGATCCACTCCTAAGGTCGTACCAAGATTCATTGCCTCACAAATTCCAATCATTTGTGTTGCCAATGCTAAATTATTACATAATTTGATAACTGACCCCGCACCTGGTCCACCACACGGAATGACTTTACTTCCCATACATTCCAAGATGGGACGGATGTTTTGATTCTTTACAAGGTCTTCATGACCTACACCAACCATAAAGGTAAGGGATGCATGTTCAGCACCCTTGACACCACCCGATACAGGAGCATCGACATATAGATGTCCTTCGGTATGGAATACCTCATTCCAATATCGACTAGTCGTTGGACTTATAGTGGAACAATCAATAATTGTGGATGATTCTGATTTTTCCCGTAAGTGTCTTATCAATTCTTCCATGACAGCATTAATGGCAACATCACCAGGTAACATAGTAATGATCGTCGAAGTCTCTTTTGCGACCTGATCAATCGAATTCACTGTTTTCATTCCATGTATTCGTGCTTTCTCCAAGGCCGTTTCATTGGAATCAAAGACGATTACATCATGATGGTTTGATAGATTTCGACTCATGGGGAATCCCATATTTCCTAGACCAAGAAATCCAACTTTACCATCATTCGAAAATGTTCTTGCGTTGGAAAGATACCTTTTCATCAAACGGGACGATGATGTCATGACGGAACAACGACTTTGAAGAAGCATCATGGACGGTCACAACAGATACCAAATATTTTTATGTCCCGATGGGATGGACAAAGTGGATTTTTTGTTTCGTGATGATGCATAATGATGGGAATTGACAACAGGGGGTTGTCACCAAAAAAAGAATCTCAAGAACAGAAAGGCGATCGACCGAAGAAGAAGGAAGACGGAATGTTCGGAACGGCGGGACGGGGGAGGGTTCGCATGCGGAGTTTGGCGCCATCTGTGTGGCACTCTCATTCGTGACTGAAGGTCTTAACGGGAATGACGACCTTTTCCGTCATCTCGGGAAATAGTCCATCTCCACTCTCGACCAAGAGCTCTCAACCGTTAGCGATGTCTAGAGGTAAGTCTTACATCTTCCGAATGGAACCCTGAAAATTCCCGAAAATAAACGCGGAGATATTTGTTTTGACTTTTGTACTAGTATTCTAGATTATTCCCCAATGATGTTCAATCCCACCCATTACCCTTGATAGGGCAGCTGCACCACTGAGGGGGTAACTACTGATACTTAACATCTTCTCGATGTAGGGATGATCTTCAATCGTAATATGTCCAGTACTCATCGCACCGATGACTAAACATGTCGGTGGTTGAGACGGGGAGACTTCTGGATCATCTCCCACAATCGTCTTGGCTAATGCAATGGGTGAATATAACGTCCCCTGACAAGAAAATCCATAACATCTTGTACTCGGTGGTAAATGTTGTGAAAATGGATTCTTAATCACCTTCAATAACGTCGTCCCATCATTCCCTGCCTTAATTTTCATCTTGTGTAGTAGTTGGACCATTAATCCAGCGAAACGTTTATAGGTACGTGGAATACGGATACTGGAATGGACATCAATCAATACTTTACTTTTCGTATGGATATAAATCTTGACATGTCCAGCCTTGTTGAGTGGACTATCCAATAATGCCAATAATTCTTGATGCAAAATATCAGGACGGAATTCATTCGGATCACGACGTAATTTCTTTTTACATAATTCACGATGATCATCACAATTCAATAATTCATATATCCCACCCTTATTCTTGACAGTTTCCAATGTTGCTTGATCTAATAAAATGATGAGAGGTGGAGATTTGGACTTTTTAAAAATCGCAGTCTCTTGAGAACTAACATCGAGTGGAATCGATGACAAAGCCGCTTCACCATTGAAATTCGTTTTGATTTTCTTTATGGGTCGGTTGTTATTATTCTCATCATCTTCTTCTTCTTGTTCGTTGTCTTCATCGTCAGAGGAATCACTGGATGACATCTTAAAAACCTTTATTGATTTTCCAAATACAAGAATTTTGAAAAGTTTGGATGGATCGAAAGAATGGGCCAAGAACGACAGATTCTAGGAAAGTTCCCAAAATAGTGAGATGATCATCTTTTCTCGTCGATCTTGAATGGTGGTAATCCACGAACGGACGAGGCCAGACGCTGCATACGAAGAAACTGTACGAAGTCCCTGATAGCATGGTTTAACGGAGCATTTGCGCATCGAAGTTTTAAGGGGGAGGAGAGAAATAGTAAATGATTATTGTCAATGAGGGTTCGTTTTCGTGATGACTTTTTGCTCTTTACCGCGAATCGAAGTGGATTCCATTTACACGATTATCTGCTGTGTAGTGTGTAGAACGAGAAGCTTCGCCATAAAGGTCAGGATACTCAAACCACTTCTACACTAGATGCACCAAAACTTGATCCATTGTTGAAAAGGGTTGGCAACGTTGTCAACTACAGTACAAAGCGTCCTACCCAAGACTCTACACTAGGTAGACAATCTCCCCATCATGTCTCGTCACCTGATACCGTTGACATTGTCACGTCAACGAAAAACATTGGCAACGGAATGCAAATTCTTTTCGTCGACTGGGATGGGAGACCGTCTACGGGTCGCTATCGTCGGTGGAGGCGTTGCAGGTTTATCTGCTGCCTTACATTTAGCTCCATTAGTCACATCAGGGAAAATTAGTGGCCCCATTGATATTTTTGATGAGGGTGGTCGTGAGGGGAGAGATATCGGTGTCGGCGTGTGGAGTACTGCACTAGATCCCTTTCGAAGTTCGGATATCGCGTCACATCAATTAGTCTATGAGGATATATTGAAAAATGGATGTTTCGTTCGGGATGTCGGATATCGGACACCTAGTGGGCATTGGTTAGCCACAAGTCGTCTGGATGGGACGATTCCAGATTTATTATTCCTAAGAGAAAAAGATTTACTATCTGCCTTACGGAAGGCTGTCCATTATGAAGAAAATAAGGGTACCATATCATTCCGGTCTGGATTCCCAGTCGATTCAATCTTTGAAGAATCAAAGGAACCTTGGTCAGCACCTGTCGTCTTACGTGATAGTCAGGGGAAGACACAATCTTCTGAACGTGATTATCATTTGATTATTGGTGCGGGGGGGATGAATGGTATCCTACGAACCCTATATGGTGGTTATATCTGTTCCCGGGGTAACCTTTCCGATACAGGATCTAGATCTATCGATCTCGAAGTTTCACCTGAAAATGATCCAGCCAATTGGTATCTGACAGGTCAGGCAGAAGCGACGGGTGTCCAAGATCGTGGATATACAGTATTTCGTGGGAATTCTCCATTATCCATGAAAGATTTGAATATGGATAAATCCTTCCAAACATGGGGGGAAGGAAAAAGTATGCGTTTTGCGACTGTCCCTCTCATTTCTCCCATTGATGGACAACGGAAAGAACAACAGGTATGGTTCATTACGACAGATGATGAAGATATTCGAAATGAAATCGATCCTATCATAAGGAAAGAGAAATTATTGGCAGCCTTTAGTAAATGGCATGATCCAATTTCTCAACTCGTCGAATCGACACCAGCAGAATCGATCTTGATAGAACGTGCATTGGCACATAGACATTCCATGGGTCCTGTAGCAAATTTTAATGGTATTTTGACGCGTATCCGTGAACGGAAACCACCCAGTTCTGGGAATGGTCCAGCCATTGTATTTGTGGGAGATGCTTTCATGACGGTAGGTCCTTTGTGTCGATTATTCTCCCCTTTTTCTCAACTTGTGCGATCATCATCATCACCACCACCACCACTCACACAATTCTTTGATTTGGACCGGAAAAAATTATCACACAAGGTTGATCCGATTCTGGCACAAGGCTTTACGATAGGGATGGAAGGTGCTGCCGCCTTACGACATAGTTTGGAATTGGTTTCAGAAACTCCACCACGACGAACCTATCCAGAATTGGCATTTGATCCATACGCATTACGCGATGAATTGAAGAATCGTCATGATGCTAGACTTTCACGACTGATTCATTTACTTCGTGCGACCGAATTAGTCCAAGCATTAGGTCAACCGACGACTGGAACTGTGTTGGGTATCCTTAGTCGAGATATTATCCGACCCCTCATGCGATTGACTCCTGATTTTATCAAAACTCCCATATTCAACTTTATGTTGAAATACTCTCTTGGGAGCCCAGAACCAGTCGTTGCCCCGAAATCACAACAAAAATCTTGAAAAGAAAAGCAGTTTGTAAAAATTTTTGGTCTATATAGAGAGAGATGCACTGAATCATCAGTTACGTTGAGTCATGATGCTGAACGAAAATGGTGCAAACTCGTCGTGAGGAGCTCTCAGGTCTACCTCAGCAGAGAGTATCGGTGTGGTCACTTCGGAATTGATCCAAAATCCATATTTTCCAAGGATCCCTATCCTCTGTATCAGAAATCAACTGGGTACCCGGGTTCACAACCAGAAGAAGTTTCTCTAGACTATCGATAGCCTTCCTTCTAGCAATACTACCATCACTACCTTCTGGAGCAGGAAAGTAAAGGCTGGAGAGAATCAGTGCCTGGAGTGGTTGTCGAAGCTCCTTTCCGCCTAGTGTACCTTGAGGAAAGACGAACTGGACCAAATAATGAATCCATCTCTCGACCGATTCTTCCCACATATATTCTGCGTCTTTCCAAAGACTCAAAATAGTCGTTACCAATAATGGGATATCACCTCGTTGTCCAGATGTCGAATGGGAAGTACCATCAGGATAGTGAAGCTTGGCAAGTGTCCACAAGATGTCGGTGGCTGAAGCCGATATATTCATACCAACAGGTACCCCATGAGCAGTGGTTCGTGGAGTTGCTGTGAAGGTATCGTCATCGACATAAGATGAAATTGGACTATTCGTGAAATAGTTCACCACGGTCTTGGAGAATTCCCGCCATAGAGTTCGTCCCACGGATTCCAAACCCCAGACAGTCCCGCTTGGAATGGGACTGAAACGCATCTCTTTCATGGCAACAAGGAAGGTCGTTGCCAAACTCGCATATTGTAGGATGGTCACATGGTCCACTGTGTCTCCACCCTTTGTTTTCATTTGAGATACAGAAAAATTGTCTTGACGCGGTCGCTCGTCAAAGGAGTGGGCCTCTTCTTGATCGATATAGGATGAAGATTCTGTCGCTTTCTCTGACAGCTGTACAGCGAAATCGATGACACTCATCCCATACTGTTCGATCCTTTCGATGTATGCATCGGTAGCTCGTCGAAGGTTCTCAGAGGATGACTCGCTCCCATGTTGTTCAAGGAATCTTTGATGGAGCCAGTCATCGAGGTGGATTATTTGTCCATGATTTAAAGGTCCAAGACATACAAACGCCAAATACCCGATTAGACTTTGTATGAAGAGAGCCAATCTCGCAGGAGGAGGAGAGACTGATTCGTCATGCGAAGGGATGGTACAGATCCGTTCGTAATACGCCAGCGCAATGTGTAAGCCGACGAAGACATCGTTTTCCGTTAGCTGCAATGGTTGCAGTTGCGGGTATCCAGTCACATGAGATGTAAACACATCTAGAAATTGGGTACTGTCATGTTGAAGGTTCCCATCTCCCCGCCCTTCTTGATGATCCATTAATCGCAAAAGTCGATTGAGGACGGTACAAAGAGCTGTCGGTGATAAATCCGGCGCGGTTGCTAGTAGTACAGTCACTCGGTTCTTGACGGATATCTCATACGATTGTGAATTGGGAAGAGTGGTACCACCCATATCATAATCCGTCATGAGAAGTGAAAGAAGATCATCGACGACTTGATCGTAATGGACTATTCCTGTGCCTCCGTTTTGGTCATTGCTTCCATCTATTGTTTCTGTAGATCGGAAGGGAATATCGTTAGGATGATCCAAAGATGATTCATATAGGGTTTGTAGATCAAAGGATTCATGGTTCAACTGTTCTTGAATATTACGTAAACATTGTCGAATATTATATCGAAGAGTCGTTTGGTTGTGATGGGAACGGAGATGTTGGAGACCTTCCTCACCCGTTTGACCGACCAGTGCAAGGAAAAATCCAACATTACGATGGAATTCGATGGCAATACAGGAGGACATGGTTAGTACTAAACTAAAGATCGGAACTTCAGAAAACGAAGTAGGATGTACCTCTACGCTCAGGCCAAAAGAGGAAAGAATGACAGCAAACAATTGTTCCCTCCACCCAACACGATGCGGATCACCAAGAATGGTGTGAATGACACGGGAACATCGAAGACGTCAAAAGATACCAACTCTCTCTTTTTGATCGTAGTAATCGATTCGTGGTACAGAAATAGGCAGAAACCGGCCGTTACGGTTCTCCAAGGTGCGAGCCTGTCGGGTACTCGGATGACCTCGCTGTATACTTTTTTATATATCGATTTTTATGTAGTGACACCGTCGGTTACAAACGTCTCACCAATTTTGTATGGAGCTTCGAACTGCGAATCGACTATGGGACTCGGACCGAAACCGAAAAACGGTATCTCTCCTCATCACTGTCAAGAAGAAGAAGAACAGGCACAGCCTTCTTGGATACTACTGTATTGAAACATCTACTACATAGGTAGTCTATCTCGCATTCGTCGTCTTTCGTCTGGTTGAGAACGGGAAGTTAATACTGTCTTGTGATTGTCGATATTCCATTTCGCGTCCTACTGTACCCAACTACTACAACTTGAAAAGAAACAAAGCAAACAAACAACATGTCGACAGGCAGCGAATTTCCACCAGAAGAACTATCGGAATCTACCGTGGAGCGCTACTCGAGCCAAGCGAACGTTATTTCGAATGCCCTTAGAGAGGCTGACAAGGCTATGGAAACAGCATATGGTTCTAGTCGTTCTCTGGGTGACGGTGACATCGATCAGCAGAGTGAAATATCATCGATTGGGAATTCTACGATCATGACAGGGGCGGCGGCTACAAGAGCCAACATCCACTCGACGTTTAATCTCAAGGAAAATGATGAACAGTTCCATGCGATTGCGGAATTGATTCTTGGAAGGTACGGACGCTTTCTCATTAATGGTGCTTCGTCCTTTTCCGTTTCGGCCTCCGATATGCAATATTTCGAACGCATCGTGAATCGGGACAGCTTTGTGGATGCTCTTCGCTTTCGAGTCAAATCCTGTCCTGAGAAACCATCCAAGCCTGTACATTTCGCAGTACGCAACTGTCATGCTCTTGGGCTAGATAGGGCGGGAGCTCAAAATCCGTTCTATGCCAGACCAGGATCGTCGATTCCAATTGAGGTAAGTCGGGGATCGTCTTTTCGAACGATTTCCTGTTTGTATCAAAGAATCTCATGTTTTCCTCTGAATACCGCAGAAACCAAAGACGACAAACCAGAAAGGTTTTTTCTATAGGAGTGGAGATACTGTCGCGAAGAATGGTAGTTCAACGAATAGCGAAGCTAAAGAAACTTCAACTCGACAACAGTTGACGGCGGAACTCCGTGAGGCTTCAAACCTCATGGCTGATTCAGTTACGCCGGAAGCTGCCCAGTTCTGGAGAAGACACGTTGTCGAATTGCAAAATCGCCTTCGGAATCTTGAGAAGTCTGCCAGGAATATCCCCAGTGATCAAACAGAACGGTTGTTGCGCGATGAGGACATGAAGATCCTCCCTCTGCTTTGCCAACCCAGCTATTTCCCATCCATCGATGACGAGCTGTCGAGGCTACCAGATGTAAAGGAGAGAACCCATATTTCAAAACCAGCTGCGTCAGCTCCGGATTCCGATACGAGCGATCGTGAACTCCAAGCGTTTCCAATGGTAGATGTCGTCGCTCCCGCGAACCTACCCGAAGGGTTTACGTTTGAGGCCGAAATCGACGGTTGTAGATTCGTAGCAACGGTTCCTGCTGGAGGCGTCCGAAAGGGTGAAGTCTTTGCTTGCCATATGCGTGACGAGATGAATGAGACTTGTGCTCCGACCCATAGATGGCGCGATGGCCTCTTCGATTGCTTCCAACACGGGATCTGCCATCCCATGGCAGTAAATTCCATCTTCTGCCCCCTTTGTAAGTACATGATGAATATTGAATGGGACAGGTATGATTCGCTGGGAAACTCACTCTCCACGTCTTCGGTTTAGTTGGACTTTCACAAGTAATGATGCGGATGGGGACGGACTACCGAGGTCTTCCGCCGCAGGTCGTTGCTGAGGAAGGTTTCTACTCCACCAGAGGAATGGTACTTATGATCATAGCTCTATGGCTTACCTTGAACATAATATTCATTATTGCCGCCTCGATTAAAAAGAGCACAGGAACTCCGATTTCGCCGGCTGATGTCCTGTCGTGTGTTGTGGTCAATCTCGGCATGTACATCTACGCGGTATACGCCACTGCCAACACTCGAGCTCTCCTTCGCAAACGATACCAAATCAATGAATTCTGTTGCGGCGATGATTTGGAAGATAAAGTTTGCGCTGTCGCGTGCATGCCCTGTGTTGTGTCGCAAATGGGCCGTCATACTGTCTCGTACATAGACAATCGAGGAGTCTATTGCTCGGATACCGGACTCGAGGAAGGAATCAAAGCAGACGATACCGCTCGAAGTCATCAGGGGACCTATCGCATATGGTAGGCAATATGCGTTTCATTTCCTGATTCTAAAGATTTGTGGGTTATATCCTGATTGCTAGCTTTTTAGTTTGTTTTTATCTTGGAGTTTCCCTTCTACAACGCCTTTGACCCGTGAATAGAAATAGGACTAGGCGGAGTATAGCCACGACCTGATGATGGGCCATCCAATTTCAAACAATCCACTTGTTGGCCGCTTGCAATTTTGAACTCAAAAAACAGCCGAGGTCGGAGGACAGGGTGTTCTGATGTATCCGGAAAGAACTGTCGTCGTTGTCGTCCACTACTTTTAGGCATCAGAGAGCATGTATTGGTCTGTTCATTGGTAGTAGTAATCCCTTCGATCGGTGAATACAGATTCTTGGGAGTTTTCAGAGGACGACGATAGGAGGGGTCATCATTCTCATGATCCATCATCGCTTCATCCCCAAACGATGATGGAAGAAGAAGATGATCATTATGACGTTGATGTTGATGATGATGATCACCACCACCATCACAACAATAGCCCGTAATAGCCTCCCTCCATAATAAACGTAGACTTTCCCCAAAAGTCGTCCGGACCCGTTCCACAGTCTCATTGATACCCGTGGCGTCGAATTCACCTGCATCGTTGACATTACTGTACATGTTCGAACTTCGTAAGTCTAAGGATTCTAGGAATCCGCGTTTATCTTCTGTCGTTTTCAATGTCAGTTCTATCGCCTTTCGTTCTGTCAGACCTTCATTCTCGAAATGGAAGAATAATGCCCGTGCGACAGATTGAAAATACGTATCATCATCATAGACTGTCGACGTTACTACCGAAGGAGGGCGGTATGTTGGCGATGCACTTCGTTTTCCCTGAACCGATGATGATGACGACGAATGTTCGTCGACGTTGGTACTAGTAGTAGCAGTAGTAGCGGTTTTTCTTCCCACAAAGCTCTTGAAGACTGGCATCATGATGATGTGTTGTTCTAGTTTGTGAAGGCGCAACAGGTGAATCGATAGTATTTTTTGTATGTATCTTTTTGGTGATGATGATTTCGGGAGACTAAAATGTGGAGAAAGAGAGACGGGGTGGGGTGGGGGAAGCGGAATCCTTTATTGATCGTTTGATGTTTTGGTCAGTTTTGCCCCATGTAATGGGTCGGAACGTTGTTTCGTTTCATTTTATTGGGTTCGCTGATTCCCAGCGATGAATTTTGCCCTCGCAACGTCGGAAGCAACAGGCGATCCTCGCCCGACGCTAAATTCATTGAAGTAAACATTCACGAATACCTATATACGTGATGCCTTGTTCCTCGACAACGTCGTCCTCTATCCACCAGTCTAACGATTCAAGGCGACTCATCCGATTTCACGTTGCCACGTCACTCTACGCCGGCGGAAACAACGGCATATACCGTATACTACACCTGGTGAAGGTGGAAAACTCCGAGAGGGAGGCGGGACACTTCCTTCCTGGGCACACAGGACAGGCATTCTACGATTACACGTGACACTGGAATTTGCACAATGCCATGAGCGTATATTCTACAAAACAAAAATGTGGTTCAGTACTTTCTTGATGGTCGTTGCGACAATATGGGTGGGAGGTTTGCCGAGTGTCTGTGCGCAGTGTACATCACCCTGTGTACCTGGAAGCGAAGCCATTATGGACCAAAAGGATCATGAAACCTCTGCACAAAAAGATTTAAAATGGGGATGTCGGACTGCCCTTGCAGACCGTATGTGTGTAAGTTTGTTTTTGACACATAAGGAGAATATGGATTTTCGTTTCATGTACCTTTTCTATCCTTGTGTCGGAAGATGATGGTCACTCACGCTCTCCTTTATTCTCTTTTGCGACGTTGAACAATCAATTTTCCTTCTCATTGCAGAATTTCAACCGATTCTACTCCGAACGACCTGGGTACTGGCTTCAGAGGAAACCATTTCTGAAGGAACTCAAGGGGAAGGTAGAGGAAGGGGAAAAGGAGGTATTCTATGATTCCAGTACTGGAAAGTTATTATTTACAGCACCGATCGATCGCTCATGGGAGGACTGGATCCAGGAAACCAGAGATCATGGTTGGCCTTCCTTCCGTGACAATGAAGTGAACTGGGAAAATGTTCGTGTCCTACCCAATGGTGAAACTGTATCAGTCGATGGGACACATCTGGTAAGTCGGATTCATAATGGTGACTGTAATCCTGTCGACCAAACTATGCAGGCTACCTTAGATTGGTCTCACTCAACGGCATATTTTTCCTTCGATCAATATCTAGGGGCACAACTTACCAGACAGAGAAGGGAATCGTTATTGTATCAACTTAGTATGCATAGCAGGAAACGCGATGTGATTCACAGGATCATTTGGAACTGTAAATAGCTAACACAAAATCAAGAAATACCAAGGGCACACCACATCGAAAGGACGATCATTGCGTATGCTCAAAAACATGTGTCATCTCTCCAATAGTACCATCGTGAAAACTCGCAGAACATCGTTATTGGAAACGTCCTCAATGAGTCTGTATCGTCGGCGAATTCTACGATTTACCTAACCGTAAACTAACTTTAGCTCGATATCTTGGCCTCACACCCGGTTGTCGAACGATTATACTCGACTCCTTCGATTATCTTTGCCACGTCACCTTCATCTCCCGAGATGGGAAAAGGTCGACATTGCACTTTTTGGTTGGCGATGAAGAAAAAACATCCACTCCACAGTCAATTCACTGTCGACGCGAACTTCACAAACCCGATGTGGGTATATTCTGAGAAAAGAGAATGTGGATCGCTGCTTCCTTGATCGTCGTTGCGGCAATATGGTTTGGGAATTCGCCGAGTATCCGCCCGGAGTGTAAATCACCCTGTGTACCTGGAACTGAAGACCTCATGAAACGCAAGGCTCATGGTACATCCGAAACACCTGTACAAGCACATTTACGATGGGGTTGTGGAACGGTCCTTGCAAACCGAATATGCGTAAGTTTTATGGACAAGAAGGGGGGACTTTTGGGGGGGTTTGGCGTTCAGAATTATCCTTGTGTTGCTGAAGTGAGCTTGTAGTTCGTCATCCAGGACACACCCCTCTCTCATTCCTCGTTATGTGCGCCCGTGGAATGAAATGTTCCTTTTCGGATTGTAGAATTTCAACCGACATTACGCCGAACATGCTGGTTACTGGACTGAGATGACAACCTTTCTTAGGGATATCAAGGGGAAGAAGACAGAGAAATTCTTTGATTCCAATACTGGCAAGCTATTGTTTACGGCACCGATCGATCGTTCATGGGATGATTGGATTAAGGAAAGCAAGCATCATGGTTGGCCTTCCTTCCGTGATAATGAAGTGAATTGGGAAAATGTTCGTGTCCTACCAAATGGGGAAACTGTGTCTATCGATGGGACACATCTGGTAAGTCGGACTCATACGGTGATAGTATTTCGGTCGACCAAGACATGTAGGCGGCCTCCCACAGATCTCACTCAACCGCATGTGTCCCCGCCCGATATATCTAGGGACACAACTTGCCAGACAGGAAAGGGAATCGTTACTGTATCAACTTAGTAAGCATAGCAGGAAACCCGAAGCGATTCACAGGATCACGTGGTCGATAGATATCCATCGAAGGGACCAAGAACTCAAGAACAGGTGTCATCTCTCTGGCAATACCATCATGAAAACTCGCGGAACTACGTAGTTGGCAAATTCTACGATCCTTCGAACCTAGCTTACAAATGAGAGGCTACCCCATAGTCATGT
>Ga0194115_10005724_pt1 | contig 12816 bp, 9 predicted proteins | sample TA2MahsurfametaG_3_FD_148656 | JGI IMG/M metagenome (GOLD analysis project Ga0194115, IMG submission 148656) | Freshwater microbial communities from Lake Tanganyika, Tanzania - TA2015002 Mahale S4 surface | ecosystem: Environmental > Aquatic > Freshwater > Lake | place: Tanzania: Lake Tanganyika... | reverse complement strand
TACTGCGCGGGAGTAAAAGTAGACACTGGGTGGCGAAGCTCCCGCCAGCAAGGCGATCAGCTGTCCATCGCGTCGCATATCGGCACCCTGCCAGACTCGAAAATCGACATGGCCGCAGGTTATGTTCTTTCCCTGTTTCGGTGGTGTTGTCATGTCTCGATCCATGGGATATACGAAGGTCCCATTGGGCATGTAGGTATCCGAGGGGATGTTTCGACGCCTCAATCCTCCATGGTACGAGGCAGGAATCCGCCCGATCCCACCCAGAGGACATTTTGCCTTGGTGACGACATAAATGTCACCCTTCCCACTTCCGACCCAGTCAACGAACATGGCCTCTGCGTCGTAGAACGCAGTGGACTTCCATCCGGGCCTTGCATATTCGAATAGAATCGTCGTGACAGGGATCTTGGAGAGGCTTCGTGGAGTTGACCCCGAAAAGTTTGGTTCTCGGAATTTAAGAATTCGCAACACATGTCGTTGTTCATAGGGAGCCCCTCGATTGTTGTTACCAAAATCTCCAACATAGATGCAGGTGGGTGCGGTGGAAGCATTGTTACAAGGTCCCAAGGAAAGGTCTTCCCAGTCGGAGTTTGAATAGTGGACGTCCAGTTCGTACGTGGCCACTGTAGTGGTAGTGTTGAGGACTGGCCTTCCGGTTTGGGAATGGCGATGGAATTTGAGGACCTTGAGAGAGAATTGGTTTTTGTCGCTGGCGGCGTACGCGTACAGATTCCCTTGAGCATCCGTCTGATCCGAAAACGCGAGGCCGGAAATCTCCGACAAGTCATCTTCTACTCCCGGCGTATTCAGGGGAGGGTCATACGGGAGAATTTCATACTTGTACGGTGGATAGAGCCTGTCAACAGGGCATACGGGGTCTAGAGCTGGACTGGTATGTTCCCTCGGAGCGACGGGAGTATCCATCATGATTATACCCTCCAGTCGGATGTTGTCGACGTAGACCTTCGTCGTACGATCGGCACCTTGACATCGAAAGCGTAATTTGATCTTGGACATGGGTACTACGTCAATCGAAGATGAACTGAAGAGAATCCTCTTTTCCAAGGGTACCTCATCACTGAAACGGCTCATCTCGACGACAGGTCGCCATGTCAAATCATCCGTTGTATATTCGATGAAGAATCTGAATCGACGTCGGGTCTCCATCTTCTCAGTGTAATAGTAGAAATGAAGTCGAAGATCATCCATGGTTGAAATGTTGATGAAACTTCTGTGTGAAAATGATGATGCTGTTTGGGGCGGTAGGAAATCATCACGGACAGTCGCAGAGACCTTCGAGGGGAAGAAATCATTGAAAAGACTCCGATTCTCCAATCTGGCTTGATGTCCACCACTTTCGTAATTTCCCCAAGATGTCCCACTTTCGAAATCATCATAGGACAACACCGACCAATTGACCACAGCAAGTTCTCGAGCAGTCGACGTTCCGTGACTATCTTCACTGGTAGAAGAAGAAGAGGTAGCTGTGACTGTGGGAGACCCGTGCACTCGTTGTCCTAGAACCGAGGCGATCAAAATGAACAGCCAACCTGAACGAGAAACCATTTTGGTCGGATAGGATGCAAGAGACGAGGAGTAGAACAAGTCTGAGAAGGTGACCAAACAATCGGAGTGCCACGAGAACAAGATGACGGCTGCTATGAGGATATCGTAGGATATAAACGTTAAGACGAAAAAAGGAGTCGTCTTCTTCTTTGCACACTCTACCGGTTTTCGACTGGGTTTCCACCGCTTTGTCACGATCGAAAAACGTCCTTGGTTTTTCACCACTCTCGCATACATCCACAGTTTTCCCTCTCTACTGTAGTAGAGTAGAGAGAATTTTTCCATTGTCAGTCACCCTTCCTCTTGTCAATCGTGGATGCGGGTTCGCCGTTCGCCGCGTCATAGAAACTTCTCCGGCCTAGTCCGTCGAGTCCACTAGACCTCGGGGTTACTCCAGTACGGAGAAACCAACTGGGGATCCTTTGGCCCATCGGTGTGGGGCAGATCGCTGGATCGCATGTCCCCAAGATATACGAACTTGATCATGACCACAGCAACTGCAATGCAATACCCATTCATCACTGAAAAGCTTGAAGAAACGTCGAAAGAGAAAGGTTAGACGAGAATACTAAGGCAATCATACCTTCATAGTCAACATCACCATGTCTCTTATAGAGTCTTGTCAATGCGAATTGGAAATTGCACGACAGTGCATCCAACGGCAGGGACCTGAAATTTGTTCATGCATGGATGTTACCACCTTTTCGACTCAATTGAAACAGGATTTCACAAAGGCATACATGTCGACTCTAAGTGATGTGTCTTCTTCGACTATGGATCCTATCTGGTGTGATACCTCGAATGAAGCAATTTGTCAAGTGTTTGCGACCAAGTATTCCTGTTGTTGTCAAAGCGAAATCGATGACTATCGACAATGTCTTGTCGAAACGGTATTACCATCCAATGCGGGTATCACTGTCAAGTGTCAACGACAGCAACAATATTCCTGTCTTGAAGAAAGTGGGGGGAAGAAAGTCCATAACAGTCGATCATCGCCGGTTCTGATGGGTGTCATGATTACTGGTCTCCTTGTTCTTGTCCTTTTCGCAGCAGGAATCTTATCTCGGGTTCTTTATCAACGTCGGCACCGGACGACAACTCATACGCACAGTCATGGAGAAGAAAAGACAGAGGATGATCCCAAGATGCAAAAAATGATGCAAGACGACAGCAAGAATAACGACAAGAAGGATTTATCAAATCAAGACAAAAACAAAGGAATGCAGAATAGGAAGACACTTGAACAAACAAAAAGAATCACATGGCCGTCTATCTTATTCATCGACCCATTCGGTTATCTACGAAAGAGTACTACAAGCTGGAAAAAACCAACTGGATCGACCCAAACCAGTATCGATGAAAATCACAAGGATAGTATTGACTTGGAAGCAGGACATTACTCTTCTTCTTCCGCTGGTGGTCGTAGTCTGTCGTCATCATTATCATCATCATCGTCGTCGTCGTCGTCTTCCTGGTCTCTCAGTATGGCAATGCGAGGATCGTCGTCGATACTCAAGATGCAGATTTCAAAGTTGACCGACCATGATGACGAGTCATTCACAGTCAGTTCCATGTCCGATCAGTCTTCCTCGATTAGTGACGAAGATAGTGACGATTACGATACATGGAGTTTTCACGGAACTGCAATCCTCGAAAGGATAAGGTTGAAGGCAGAAATTCGAAAGAGACTTACCATGAACCGGCACAACCAAAACAACCAACAGAAATCTGACCGTGCCGATCTGCTGGGATCAATGCCATTGCCACCGATGATACTTTCATCCCCACTGCCATCATCGTATGGAGTCACCGTAGGGACTGGACCACCCAAGATTATATTCGTTCCTGATGAAGCGTGGGATCTAGTTTCAAGAACCTCATCGAATTCGAAGGGTAGGCTCTCTCCTCTCAATGCCTCCCTTGACCGATAGTGAAGTAGTGACAGCGAAGACATGGAAGAGAGTGACAGAAGGCCAAGGGAGAAATCCGAGGCGTATGGGCTCAAAACGGAGTGTGATGCGATTGAATTTTGGAACAAAGACCGGAAAAAGGGCTCCGCCAAGTGCCTTGAGTTCCATACGTCTTCTGTTGATGATGACAAGGCCCAGAAAGCCGACACTTGGAAAAAACCGTCCTCGACCCGATTAGCCAGTCGAAAGATAGACTATGGTACATAGGTTCCTTAACGTATCTTGCAGGGATAGAAGCGAGACCTGTCTTGTATCATCGAAGGATACAGAAGAGTCGAAAGAAAACGAGGCTTCCCATAGAACGTCTGATGTTGTCGATAAGGGCATCGACCTTCGAGAGGAGCGTAAGCTCACTATACAAGGAATTGCATCTCCATTCGAACGGAATAGAATACTCTAGCATGGCTTGGAGAAAGGCATATCAAGACGTAGAAAAAGAAGGTCGGAATCGACAGGAAAATTCCAAGAAACCTCTTGAAAGAGAGAATCAAGCGGAGCGCGATGCAGGAAGAAAGGGAAACTGCCGTTTTCCTTGTTCCCAGCGGGAACGAAAAGGATTGTTCCACAATGGGGACAAGGTGTTCCCGCCAATGTTGAGGAAGAGAACGTTGGCATTCAAGACTCAAGGAAGGTTTGTCGACCTTTTACATAACCTGCCAACGAAGGGAAAGGCGAAGTTGGTCGTGGGTCGATCGCAATCGTTTCCCATTCGATGAGAAATTGGATTCGGACGATTCATGAGTCACGAGTCCCGGCGAACCTTCTACTTTCTTGTCGAAAGATGTAATTATCGGCCAACCGACACTTTATTACCCAGGTTCCGGTGATCATCCCTTTTTGTCATTACGACGTCATTCGAAGTTCGAAACAAGAATACATACAGGGTTGCTGACGCCCGTTGACCGAACAAAAACTCCCTCTCACCCGAGTAACGGCTCCCACCTCCGAAAGGAAAATGAATTCAGGCCACTCACCAAGTCGACGTTAATTCACCAGTCCCGGTTGCCATGAGAAGCTATCATCTATCATGTACTGTACCAGTCTTCATCCCCGAGAGCTCTCCTAGACAAGCAATATCTCGACGCCCTATCAATGCATTGTTCAAAATAGCGTATCATCGTGACTCCTTGCCTTCACCCGGCGGTTTCGAAAGTTCTTCTAAAATCATTTCAAATACTTCTTGGCGATTCGACCTTGCCAAAAGATAGGCGATAGCTGTCGATGCTCTGCTTGCTCGTAGAGACGCTTTTCGTAGGACGGAACATTTCGTCTCTTCTGGGACTGTATTTTCGCTCAAGCCACGCTGCACCGCCAAAACACTCCGTAGATGTAAGGCGGTAGCTGCCTTGATGGTAGGCGAGAAGATATGCAGTCCAGGAACAAATCTAGCGTTCTCTACTAGCTGCCGAGCAGAAGATCCTTGTGCCAACGACTTCACGCCAACGTCATTCCACTGTGATTCCTTCGCTCGTCGCTGAATGTCAGCAAGGGCAGCGTTAAAACGCCGATAGGGACCCTCGGCGATTTTCTCTTGAGCCTCTTGTTTCGCGTTCCTATTGATCTCGTCAAGCTCTGGCTTGGACCACCAAATAACTTCCGGATCCAGTGACGTCCACTTGTAGCAGGTAGGGTCATTTGGAGGGACATTTGCAAGCTGGAAAGATACCGAGCGAGGGGGGCGTTGAAAAGACTGAGATTGCTGCCAAGATGCATCCAGGGTCGACTCAGATTCTTCTGAGAGAGGTCGAGTAGTCACTGTATCTGTTTCATCGTCTCGACAGTTTTCATTCTGCGCTGAGTGTGAATGTGAACGAATGCCGTAGGGGCCATTTCGATCGGAAGCCACCAGTTTTCGAGTCCATGTCCTTGGGCTGGGTAGCGAGCAGACAGAATCTTCGGAAGATGGTGAGGGTGGGGTGTGTCCTGAAGGCATCACGCTGCAAGAAAAGGTTGTACTTGATACGTCTGTTTCTCTTGTGGACCTGTGCAAACCAACAACTTGTGCGCACCTGTGTGTTCAACCAGTCAAGGCGAGCCATGCGTGGAAACTCCGCAGACGCCGGCGCCGTCACAGGGCCTCTCTTGACGTCTTTCACCTCCGTTAAACAAATTGACAATAATAGTTGAATTCAAATGACCATCGGTTAAGGGGCAGTCCGATAAATCTGAACGACACGTCGATAAAAACGATTCTCTTTGCTTATAAATGTTTGTCGATGTCGAACGGCAATTCGTGACTCGCCGCGCCTGACAATATACTCAAATACCCAGTGTCGATAGAAGCCGAGATATTTCTCAGCGAGATCATAGAGGGAAAGGAATTCGTCCGAAGACCGTTATCTTACAAGATGTACATACCGTTTTCCCATGACACAGGAGATGACGTTGCCCGAACGCAGAAATGCTTCTCGCGAGCTCGGGACTGATATTTCCCACCGTACTACAGTGCCAGATCAACGGTAAGTTCTGTGGGGGGGAGGGCTCATCCTGACGCCGGCATGCCTGATTCTTCTTGTCATCACAACTAACAGCAAGACAATTTTGCTTCCATGTTGGAGGTGATCACAATGGGATCCGAGAGTCGAGAGATTCGAGACTCGCCTCGAGCAGTTTACTTATCCGCATGTCAATATATCTCTCTGTCCGACCATCATGATCCGCTTCCCGGTGGTGATAGCAATGATCTGGTGCACATGTCCACGTGTGAATCGATTGCATCCGAAATCTGAATATTGACGCCCAACCAAAAGAGCTAAGGAATAGGGTTTTGGAAAAATTTTCCAAAGCACTCGCGTCGGTGTACAACGTCGAAAGGATTCATTCAGTGCTAACGACACGATTCCTTCTTCGATGCGCGCTCGCACGCAACTCTGCTTTGTGCTTCTTCCCGGCGGAAGAGACCAAGTCAAACTAGAAAACATGCATTTTGACCTTCGGAAGAAGTGCGCTACACAATCGATAGCGCTAGTGTATATTGATCATGTTATAGTATTGAGTAACTCGTCATGAAAAAGTGCGTGAGTATCAAAATTGTTGTCGAAAGACTGATGAAAAGGGTGACTGCTCATCCCGATTGTCCCCCCAGTAAACCCATACTGCTGTTGGACTCCCTTGCCCCATAACTGAATCGGCACTGCCATACGTAGAGTCGATCAGCATTGAATCAGATCGGTGAAACAACCGAACTTTTTTCTGCTGGTTGCTCTCCCAGTTCGGCTCCATACCCTCTTCTGCAAAAGCACGGGTCCTTCGAAGGGATAGTTGAACGCGATCTGGATGGTCAATATGATATGCTTGAGCATCAGAACTGAGGAGAGGCATTTCGGGACAGCTGGACCGAAAACATGCAGCTATCACCGGGCAACTCGCAGCTCGGAAGGACGCTCCTACTCGAGCCGGTCGATCGAAAATAACCTCTTCAATTCGTTGAGTGGATTCCTCTTTCACAGTCAAGTCAAATCCATCATCAGTTGTAGAGAGCACCCGCTCACGTCCACTGTTTTCTTCGGGACAGCTGGACCGAAAACATGCAGCTACTTGAGCTTCAGAATAGGTGTCTAAACTCGATATCACCGGGCAACTCGCAGCTCGGAAGGACGCTCCTACTCGAGTCGGTCGATCGAAAATAACCCCTTCAATTCGTTGAGTAGATTCCTCTTTCACAGTCGAGTCAAATCCATCATCAGTTGTAGAGAGCACCCGCTCACGTCCACTGTTTTCTTCTGTCATTAGTCTTTGACGGGCATCATGACGATCATCATCGTCCACTTCTTGAGGTAGTTTACCTTCCAACCCGATCTCTTCATATGTTTCAGAGCTCATGCTCCAAGCAAAGCTATGAGGGATATCTGCCCGACTTGATTTCCGGCCATACAGGGACTGATGGCTTTCCCCACTTTCGCCCCCGAAGTCCGAGCTTTCATAGCTGCGCCCCGAAAGGCTCCTTTGGTTTCGTGTAAGGCTAACGAACGGTTGATCTTTTTTTTCGTCGATCTCATCATTGACAAGAGTGGTGATCTCCATCCTGGAAAGGATTTCTCGTTTGACTGGGCAATCTTGTGTGGAGATGTCGTTCAGTCTGGAACAAGGACGAAATGAATGGTCTCACGAAATTGTCAAGTCAAAGTGCGGCTCTGTCTAACCGAAAGGCGCCCCCAACGGACGGCATATAAGAAAGTTGAGTTCGTGAGATTCGTTCTTGGATATCCCGTGATATTCGATGCGCCGGGTGACCTCGGGTATGACACGCGTCAATCGTGATATACATCGAGCTTAATATGCCCCGAAGTTAATCACTTATGACGTTCCTTATTGAAAGAACGTTCTTGACGCAACGCCATGTGTACCAGTGAGAGAAAAATGACGATCCAACGCTTGTTCTCGTTGCTCTCCTCTAGTGACGTTCATACCAATGAAATTTCACGCGATGTGACAGAGACAGGTGAAGCGATAACACTGTGACGGTGATGTCTCGGTTCGTATGCAAGCATCCATGCCTTCATACCCATACCCAATATGACAGTGACGTCACAGTTGCAATCCACTCATCTTCCTGATGGCATCCAGGTCCATATCCTCTCCGATGATGTCGACAGGATCGCTCCCTCCAGCATCTTCGTCGCCTTCCACAATGTTGTGGAAGAATCCAATTATGTCTTGAACAATGGATTGTGTGATCCTCCGTACAGAACTCGCGTCTAGTTTCCATTTGTGATCCGTGTGGCTCTCGTCTGCGTGACCGATCCCATGCTCGATTTCATACCTCTCATTGAGTTCTCCTGTCGGTCTGGCGAAACGCTCGATAAGTTTCCCCCTAGCCGAAATCAGAAATCTCTGTACTGATTTAATGCACAGGATCACTCGGCGGATAATGATTTCTTTACTCTTCCCCATGATGAACTCTTGCATGGATGAACCTGACGCAGCCCCGACATCGAGCTCATCTGGGGCATGTACGCCTTCGAATAATTCCCTCAAGTCATCAGCTTCATGAGACTGATTGCTCTCCAAAACTGGAAAATCGTCATTCGAATCCGTTGCATTTTGTTCTGACGATCCCATAGCTCGGTTGACGGCTACTGTAGAGGTATCTAGCAGCTCGTCAATACTCTCTTGATCACGTAGGACCTCACTGCTGTCATCGATCGTATCCTGACTTTCGCTACCCATACTAAGCGGGAATCGTGCCTCGGCTTGTGGACTAGAATGAAAGCTAGAATCCGCGTTCATACGATCCTTGAAAAATCGATAGAGTAACTCCATGTCCGGAATGCGCCTCGCTGCCTTCCTATCGGTAACTCCCCAAGGAAACCCAAAATAAGGCTCGTCCGAAATGTCGTCATCTGGAGTCTCGCGCTCAGGCTCTGCTTCGCCTGCTTCCTGTACAGCATTGCTGTTCGATTGATTAGAGGCTGTTCCTTCCAAGTGCTCAAAAGAAACGCCGGTCGTGTTCTTTGGGTTTGTGGAATTAGTCTGTTCGTACGTGTCGTCGACTGTACTACTGGACTCTAAGGTATCTTCCAGAACAAGTTCATGTTTCGGTATCGAACTCGAGCCGCCTGTTGCTGACTCCTGTAGCTCGTTCTTGATTCCCTCTTCCTCCCCCAACGATTGTTCACCGCTTTTTGTGGTCGTGACAAGGTCATCGATATCCGTGATCGATTCCTGACTGGTCATCATGACGAAATCAGGTTCCGTTTGACCCTTTATGTAAGGATCATGTAAAGATGGATCATCCGAAACAACTAGAAGCGATTTGTTCATGGTAGTGGTGCCATTGTCGTGAACCTCTTCAACAGACAAGCCTATGCTTGTTTCGTTGGATAGAACAGTATCGTTGACGAAACTAGAATTTGCCTTACGTTCAGTTTCGTTGACCGACAAAGCTTCTACGGCATCAGGAAGTAGTGAACCATCCAAAAGATCTCCCTGTACTTTGGGTGGACTACCATTCGTTTCGTCTCCATCACCTTCAGGGTTCGGATCGAGACTCATCGCCTCACATACACCTTCTGTCGGCGGACTCAGATGGCTACTGATGCTTTTGTCTCCTGAATTGCAGACCACAGGCGGTGCTAATTCGTCTGCCTCAATTTCAGGAATGAGTTTTGATGTCACCGTGGGGTCGATATCGCTGTGTTCGGTGACTGACTTCCCAACCTGTGTCTGTATTGACTCACCAGCCGGATCCTTGTCAATATCGGAGGGTTGCGCTACTTCCGATACTACTGTTTCTTGTCTCACTCGATCAACATTCTGATGTGGAGGATCGTCATCATCCAGTGGACTATCCGTATCTCGAGTGACTTGTGGGATATCAGTGGTGGTCGACTTGATTTCCTCTACGACAACTTTGACGGCATGATCTGATGTAAAGTTTTCGTTCTCTAGTTCAATGGTCGTTTGGTCAGCCTCGTGGGTACCTAAGCCTGTGGGATTCGTACTATGATCTGTCAAAAACTTGTATGGGTCCAATTCAATGGTGGCTTGGTCACCCTCGCGAGTGACTAAACCAGCAGGAAGAACTTTTTCCCCCTTGGACGGTGTTATCGGGATAGATATTGCGAGGAGGAGGGTATACCAACGTTTATCGGTCACAGTCGACGATAAACCAGTTACGGTAGTACCATCCACCAAAAGACATGCCCATAGTGTAAGGAGATACTGTAGATGGGGACGGTACATGATGTTGAAAATTTACACAATAAGGTGGGCAACACTAACCTCCAATTCGATGATCCTTTCCTATCGGCACTGAAACTATAACCTAATCGTGTCGATCCCGAGATCGCCTGACGCGTGGAACTGAATTTATGTCCCCCCAAGAGGCGGTCGTACTTGGCATCACGGATCTCGTCTATAGAGTTAGCTAAGTGGGCGTTGTCGGACGGACGGACGTCATATCCTATGGTCACGCTCATCGTCGGCATCAACGCCGTGCAAACGACCAAGGAGAGAGAGAGAGATTGAAAGGAGAGCAAGTAGTAGGCGTGGGAAGATTGATAATACGTTAGTTTGGTTCTAAGAACTTATTCCCACTCGCGAAAGGGAAATCGAAAGCCGTTGGACGTTTCGTCAGATCATATTTCTCGTTGCCTCCAAATGTTTCTTCATGTCAGTCGAAACCGACGACGATTTTTGCCACTACTATAGCTATACTATACTCCTTTCACAATGCCCCAAGAATTTCAGTGCCATACTACGACGCGTTTACTACAAAAACTACTTCGGTGGGTTTCATAGAGAGTTTATCGGTTCGTATGCCCCTACATCCATTTTTCAGGTTGTCTACCTATTTCCAATGGGATGGTATCAAATCGGAAGAGAGGACCCATTGACCTGTAGTCGAATCAATATCCATGGCTAGGATCAATTCGTCACCAGCTTTCAAGTCCTCAATAGCAACTAAATCCATTAACAAAAGGAGTTCCAATTGATCTTTCTGTTGTATATGTGTGGAAATAGAATCGAACAAAACGGACAGTTAGACGCAGGTAGTAAAATCAGAAGCATCATGACCGTCACGGTCTCAACATCCATTGTGGTCATGCTGGTTCAACATTTCAGACCATCCATTCCAATCATCCGCAACAGACCCCATAGTAAGAGTTATGAGTTGTGGTGGTAACGTACCATTTCATTGGATGGGATCCATTGCGAACCTACTACTCGGGTAGCCTGTTTCAACTGACTCCATTGAAGACGAGTATTCGGAATCGGTGGTGGTGGTGGTACAACCGTTGTTCCTTGATCAGAATTCTTCTCTCCTACAGTCCCCCTGGTACCCATACGGATAAGGTTAGATAGGAATGAGTCTTCTAGGGGACAAACCTTCATCTTTATATTTTGATCGGGTGACCATGACCAACATCTTTTAGTATCATCTTGTCTTATCGTCGATGTCATGGCATTACTAGAACAAGTTCCAGATGATGTTGTGGACGTATCATCTATGCATTCCACATCATTTCCTTTCGTCTCATCCGATGGCGGTTTGACATCGACAGTGGATCCTACATGTTGAAGAAGGATAGGGATGGGATGGAATGGTTGACCCTTGGGAACCGCATGGACGGTCGCGACCCGAGACAATCTTGTCACGTGATCCGAAGTTTCTTCTTGGTCGTCGTTCGTCGTATCGATGATTTCCAAAGCAATGGCAACATCCGTATAGCACATTCCAGTCATTGTGAGTTGTACCCATGGTATGGATTTTAATCCCAATTCTAAAGAATGGACATCGGCGGCTGTTCCACGATATTGAGCAAGAGAAATAATAGTCTGACCCATCAGTTTTGCTGCGGCAGGTCGATATCGTCCAACGACGTGTTGAATCATTTGTATAGCAGCCCCGACAACCGATTGATGTTTTGCTAATTTCTTTCCACGTGGACCACGTGGATCACGGATCTGTGTCCGTGCTTCATGTAAGATTTCTGTCGCCTCATTATAATCGAATAATGTTGGAATGATATGATCGAACCAGTCCGGCATGATAGAATGTATATGTTGATCAAATTCCAAAAAGAGTTCCTCTCCCTTTTCAATAGGACGTGTCGCCTGAATAGATATTGTTCCTGTTGCTGATGATGATGTCGTCGACATTTCATCGATGTCCGAAGTTATAGCAGTCCAGAGTGGTTTGGATGATTTAATATTGACCAAGGTAGGATGATGCTTGAACATGATCGCTTCAGGTGTCACCGAAAGGAAAGTGGAAGATTCTCCGTCGTTCTCGTGATTCACTCGAATCGGCCAGGAAGGAGGTGCAAGGATCATCTTAGAGAGTACCCAAAAAACAAGAATGGGGTTTCGTATCATACATACAGGCAAAGAAAAAGAAGAGTACATGAATGACGGGGGATATCATGGTCCGAGCAAACCAAGGAGAACAAAAAGAAAAGAAAAAAACTCACAATTTCTTGTCCAACCGCATAATCTTGACCAGCATAGAATCCCCAACCAGATTTCGGAATTCGTGAGGGATGTAATATGATCGGGCAGGGTATATCGTTCGATCGGGATGGATTTTCATAATAGGGACGAGCTTGGACTTTCATCAATTCACCAATCGCCTCCTGGATTTGTTCTATTTTTGATTTTCGATCTATAGGTTTGACCATCCCATCCTCTTTCGGTGGTGCGACGAAGTCGGAAAATGTATTCGCAATTAAATATAAACCGATGAAACATCCCATGACTATCCCTAAATCACGTATCGGATTTGCTTTTCCTGCACTAATCCGTCTTGAATATTTTTTGGGTGGATTTGTCGTAT
>Ga0194115_10005721_pt1 | contig 12822 bp, 12 predicted proteins | sample TA2MahsurfametaG_3_FD_148656 | JGI IMG/M metagenome (GOLD analysis project Ga0194115, IMG submission 148656) | Freshwater microbial communities from Lake Tanganyika, Tanzania - TA2015002 Mahale S4 surface | ecosystem: Environmental > Aquatic > Freshwater > Lake | place: Tanzania: Lake... | reverse complement strand
GAAGGCTCGAACGAGTCGAAACAGTGACAAGGTCGCTACGTAATGTCCTCACATGGGACCGAAAGGAAATGACTGTTTATTTTGTTGGACTTTCCACGGAGCCAGAGAGCCTTTAGAGTAATCAAGTGACACATCGTTGATGTACCGATAGAAGCGATCAACAGTCAAAACTCACTCACTAACCATCCAACTGCAATTCAGGAAGTACTTTAGTTAACATTATTTGGCTGCATGGCAGTGGAGTAGAGGAAAGGAGGTTATTCCACCAGAACGAAAATGTCCTCGAATTCTGGTCCCAAGCGTGGGGGCGGTGATGGAGGTGCTGGTAATGGAGGTGGTGGTGGCACGCCACGAGGTGGAGGAGGACGTGGTCGAGGACGGGGGGGAGGAAGAAGATCCGGTCGGGGTGGGAGAGGAGGACGACGATCTCATGACCGAAATGGTAATGGAGCCGGGGGGAAAGTTCCTCCAGAGACTTCCCACTCTGAAGATGTCAACGGTGAAAACCATTTCTTGCCATTACCAGAAATGCGAGACGAGGTGAGTCGAAGATCTATGTTGTTGTCACTTGAACCGATTGTTTTGGTCGGGGTATCTAAACAATGAATCTTGATTACTCTCCGTAGGATGTCTTGATTGCCTTTATGCCTTATATGAAGGGTGATAACCACGAGGCGATCAGCATCCATGAACACTATCAATCAAGCAATGACCACCGAGGATTCCTATCAGCCGCTCGTGAGTTCCTATCTCGTGAAAAGTCAGACGGTGCCTCGATATCCCGTCCTACTGTAGAAAGAGTGATTGCAACAACAACACCGAATGACCACCCACCCATCCCAGAAGTCATTGGCCCACCACAGTCATCATCCACCACCCCACCCTTCGATCCACCCACCAATGGACACCTATCACCCAATCCTTTCGCACCGAATGACTCGGGAAGTTCAGATGGTATGGTAGCCCTTGAACGGGATATGATGGGTCTCATAGCGGACGATGACCCAGTCGTCGCGATGCCCAGAATGTCCGCCACCAACGTAGTCGGCCGGCCAAGTTCAGCAGTCATTGGTAGCAACCCCATCATCGGTTCTAGTGCAGTACACCGGATACCTCTTGGACCGTCATCACTTTTCGACTCTGTTCCATCAGGGTCCCACGATCAAAGTCGACTCTCTCCACAACACCTTCAGCAGCAGCAGCAACTACAACAGCAACAACAACAACACGTTCATTACGGTCACGCACCTGCTGCGGGCCCATCCATGATTAGCACTCCACCTCGGCCGTTCCCTCCTCAGTCGCAGTCTCCGTTTTCTTCGTTTTTCCCTCCTTCACAATCTCCATCTCCATTCATTCAGAATCATGTTCAACCCTCACCTAGTGCGTCCGCTTGGCCTACAAGCGCTCGTTCTCCCGGGCTCTCCAGCCACCAGGAGGTCACACCCGAGTTAAATCGGAATGCTATCCCTCCTATGATAATGACACCATCATCACCCTCCATCCGACCTCAGTCGGCACCAGAATCACCTGCAACAGTCCCGGCTGAGACGCCGAATGTCGCCGGTAAGAAAGAGTATCAACCGAAACGTCTATGGACGCGACTAGAAGAACAGCCGGGGAAGATTCTGGCAAACAATATCGCAGCCTCTCAAGGCACAGTAGTCGATCTTCGTCCGAGACAGGAAGTGAAGGCTCAATGGGTACTACCACTCTCATATTTGCGTCATCGCGCATCGGAGAAGTCCATAAACATCGAGACCTCCCGCGACCTTTTGGAGGGTCTAGCAGTCGGTCTCTTTCGACGGGGTTGCACAGAGAATGGGTCTCAGGCATCAATCGTATCGAAGGAAATCCTAGCGACTCCAGGCGAATCACGTCCGGACTATCCGATTCAATTCACAAAGGATGCGGTGATGGGGTCCGTCCCCTTCTTCTCACCAAGAACTCCAGGTCACGTCGTCTTCCGCCTGTACTGGCAAGACGATCCGATTCATACCTTGGCCACAGGCCCTACTCTTAATGTTCGCGTCACAGAACGTGACTTCGAATCGACTGTCCGATTCATTCTCTCCAACTTCAAGGCGAAGAAGGTGAATCCGACTAGTTTATCGTCCTTAAATTCTTTGTCACTGGTCTTGGATCAGTTCCAACTCCCCCCCTCTCACCACAATCAGCGGATGGCCCAGCAGATGGAGGGTGCTGGCCGGGCCGTCTGGGGATGCATATGTGAGGCAAGAAAAGTTCTCGAAGCATGTGCATCCGACTACGAGAAGACAACCAGTAAGCTTGAAAAATTAGAGGAAGTTGTGGAAGAATTCAGGGCGAAGGTAGATGCTGAACTGCAAGAGAAGCGCGAATCCAAGTCCACCGACGGTACTGTCTCAACAGAAGAAGACGTCGTTTCGGAAACAGTTGTCACGTTCCGCGAGAAAGAAAAGGCTCTTTTAAGTGGTCGCGCCTCTTGTGAGCGCAAATGGAGGGATTCTCAGTTAGCATTCGCATCAATTCTCAAGGCCGTCGTTACCAACCCTTCCATGTCTGTCATTCTACGTCGTGAACTTATTGCCAAGCTACGCCTCGAGTATGAGTTATGGTGTCCTCTCTCTGAAGAATTTGCTGTCCCCGGAGAGGGGGAAGGTAAAGTGTTGTACGAGGCACTGAATAACCTGCCTCACAATGTCAATGAAGGTCACTTTCGGAAGTTCGCGGAAGCTCGATCTCAAATGCAGCACAAAAGCTTAGGTTTTGACCCCAACGTGAAGCCATTAGATAGTATTCTTTATCCCGCCAATGGTGGCCAGAATTCTCAAATGAGGCCTTCGGCGGTGAATGTCTTCAACCACCTTTCTGCCGCGATGGGTCAGCTTTACCAAGAGAGCTACGCGACTGCCGATTACATCCTCCGACAGCGTGAAATGATCCGGATGAGATTAGAGGCCTTGGTCGGTATGTGTGATTGCTTCCCACCGGGTACATCGGTGGCGATCTTTGGATCGTCAGCCAACGGGTTCGGGTAAGTCACAAATGTGTCGTGGTCCGATATTGCAATACTTGAATGTCAAAATACTAACTTGTGCACATCGTCATTGTTGACCACTCAAGATCTCCCAAGTCCGATCTTGACATGTGTTTGCAAATTCCACCAATCTACGATATCGCAGACGCAGACGATCCTACAGGCTCTGTCAAAATGTCGAAACTTGCCAAGGTTCTTGAAGAAAATGGAATGAAAGATGTCGACACGTGTCGACTGACGGCTCGCATCCCCGTGATCAAGTTCTACTGTCCTAAACCATTAGAGGATGGCAGAACTGGAGAAGACACGCTGTTGGAATGTGATCTCTCTATGCACAATCCTCTGGCTGTTCTCAACACAGCATTGCTCCGTACCTACTCCGAAATCAACCCAGTGCCTCGAGTGTTGGCTGCAGTTATCAAGCGTTGGACCAAGGCACGGGATATTAATAACCCCGCCAAACATACCCTAAGTAGCTACGGCTATATTTTGATGCTTCTCCACTTTTTGACTTTTCACCAAAGGTCAGGACAAGGTCTCGTATCGCCGGCCTCACATGACGAAAAGAGTGCGAAAGATCAATCAACGCCTCTCCTACCCAATCTCCAGTGGATGGACGGCAAATGGCCGGAAGCACCGCAGGGTACTACGTATAGGGAATACAGTGTACTCCCCAAGACACTCATGAAGCATCCGTTGGAAGATCGGACCGCTGTGAATGCACATTTCTACCGCCCCAACTCTGCTATGCTACAAAATCTACAGCGGCTCTTTCCCGGCCAAGACTTATCTCTTGGTATTTTGCTGGCTTCATTTTTCCGTTACTATGCCTACGAATTTGATTATAAGCGTTTTGTGGTGAGTCTCCACTCGACCCTTTCGCATGGTCTCGTTGAGCGTGAGGTAAAGGCTGAGCTAGATGGCTGGCGAAATTACAGTGCGGCATTGACGATTGAAGATCCATTTGAAACCTTTTACGATGTGGCTCATGTCCTACGTGGTGGATATTATCATCGGATCCGTCGAGAATTCGCCGTCGCCTATTCCAAAATTGCGGATGTTGCAAGTGGCAAGGCGACAAGTATTTACAACAATGTCACCGTCGACTTAAGCAAGATGGTCGGTATGGAATTGATTGATTGGATCTGTGAACCCGTATTGGTAGCCACCCCGGGTACAGGGGATGATGTGTCATTTTGAACCCACCTGGTGTGCACTTGAAACCGATGTAACGCATTTCTTTTCAATACTACGCAATAAATCGGAATTTACTTTTTTCTTCTGGAAACAGCTACGACAACTATAAATATATTTTAATTCAATCTTGTTGTTTTGGAACAAAAGTGAATTTCCTTTGTAAACATAGATACCAAATACCGAAACGTTACACACCGCCTGATTTCGTCATGGAACAGGGGATATATTCGCCTTGCGTGATCGTCTCAGTTCTCTTTGCAATCCATCAACTATCCTGGCCGATATCTGTGTCTCTCGCAAGAGAATCGAATCTTACTGTAGGAGGATAAGGACGCCTACGATAATTCCCAGAAGTGCCGTCGGTATGAAACCATGAGCTACGGTACCTGCTGTTTGACTTTCTGACTTTGTGTCGTTCTCCTCCTCTTCTTCTTGTGGCTTCGGAGGATCCTTTGTCGAAATTAAACCTACCCATGTAGTAGATGGCATAGCCGATGGAACAGGTGTCTCCAACAACACTACAGGTGACGTTGAGGGAGTCTTGGTAGAAATCATCGCAGTAGTAGTAGGAGTCGCTGTCGGAATCAATGTCTCCTTTAAAGAGATTGTCGGTGTCTGTGTCGGAGGTGGAGAAAAGGCGGGTTGTACAGTCGCAGGGACAGTCTTCGATGGTGGTAGTGAGGGTGGGGATGTTTTTGGAGGTAGTGTCGTAATCGGATCTGGTTCCTCAATAATAGGACATGTAAGGTCTAATAGGTGACATGCATCAAATCCCTGTAAATGTGTCCCACACATACTTGCACCACAAAAACTATTATCATCGACATTACAACATAGTTGTTGTCCCCGATTCATAAAAATACAATCTTCTTCCCATAATCCTCTATCCATACCAGAATCGAGACACATTTCCCATTCTGTCCCATAGGAATAACATAAACTGAATTTATATCGATCTGTGGTCTCAATCATCGCCTTGGCAGCAATTTGTAAACATGATTTGGGATCATTACACTTATTACATTCTTTACCAATCACACAATTTGTAATGTTTCCTATCCCATTCTCAAATTGACTACAATCACAATTCCAATCATCAAATAATGAAGATGTACACCATGCAGAAGGTTCACTCGCTGTCACCTCTTGAAGATATCGTCGTCTTGTCGTTTGATGATGATTATAGTTGACAAGGGGTAGTCCCGGTACGGTACGCCGTCGTAGTGGAGAGGCCGCCATTGTTATTGTTGGAAATTGTGGATCCAAAAGAGATACGATCAGAAGAAGAATCGATACCTGTTTCATCCTGACAGGTGGTGGTGGTGGTGGGGTGGGGTGGGGGGTTGGAGGTAGTCTACGAAATGGTGTTTTGCGCTTGTATAGACCTGTGGTGGGTAACCGATAGAACGACTATCTTGCCAAACTTTAGAAGAGAGAGAACGAAAGAAAATCCTTGTCCGGTTACCAACACTTTACAGTTGCGCGTGTCCGAACGTGCAAAGCGTCTCTACGACCGAGATCATCTCCCTATGTATCTGTTAAATACCATGTCTTGTCACACATACAACTTCACCCTAAAGAGAGTTCCTGAACGGCAATATGTGACCCAGGGAATGTACGATCGTTTCTAGAATAGTACGGTAGAACTAGACGGTGACGTTGAAAGACGGTTATGTACAATGAGATTGCACATGGTTACAAATTTTAGAAGAATCCCGGAGGAGTGTAGAGTAGGTGTACCGGCATGTGCCTCTTCTATATATTTAAGGGACTGTCTTGACAGTCATCAGTGACCAGTGACCAGTCGCGTCAATACGACAAATACGAATCGTTTCTTGGATCCTGACATAGAATGGTATGGGGATACCATTATTCGGTACCTAGGATAAGGGGATATATGTATATGCATATGGTCATTTTTTCTAACCGACGCATCACAACTACAGGATCTCTCTACTCTACAGATTGTTCGATTGAGAGGGGAACGGGAAACAATGGTATTTTGTTCCTTTCTTGCCGTCTTGACTCTTCACCAATTCCCTTTGGACTCCCCCTGTGAGTTTCCATCGGTCACCAAAGTCAACTAACCAACGAACCAACTAACCAACCAACCAAGCAGTCGATCAAATTAGTTCTACAATAAGTCCATCTCAGACTTTAAATCGAACGCCCAAGAACTACGAGAAAGCACGAAAACCACAAAAATTCAAAAATCAAAAAACAAAAGAGAAATGACACTATCACCATCATATACATTGGGATTGATCTTTATTGTATTAGTATCATTGATTTGGGCAGCTGCATCGGTATTAGTCCAATGGGTATATAGTGATGAATTTGAATTTGATTCACCCTTTTTATTGACCTACATTGGTGTATCCCTCTTTACATCCTTCTTACCTGCTCATTGGATCTATGAATCCTTGATAGAATGGCGACGAAACAAAGGACAACAACAAGGGGGGCAAGGGATCACTCTTTCATCATCATTGGGAAACGTGGCAGGGGAATATGAACGGGTCCGATCGACATCGATGGACGTCGAGGACAGCACGACCGAGACGACGTTGCCATCGCCATCATCATCACGTCCTATCTGGACGATACAGGATCATTTTTCGGCAGCTGCTAAGATTGCACCTCTTTGGTTTGTGAGTAATTATGCCTACAATGCAAGTTTGGAATATACTAGTATTACATCCAGTACAGTCTTGGCAAGTACAGGGAGTCTCTTTACATTCCTATTCGCCTTAATGACGAAGGATGAACAATTCTCCATTTGGAAATTATTGGGTATTTTATTAGGGATGACGGGTTCTATATTAACAGGTTTACATGATTTTAAACAAGGAGGGGGAGACAATTCTACTACAACCAACAACGACACCACCGTCGATGGAAATAATGGTTTTGGTGACGTCCTTTGGGGGGATCTATTGGGATTAATATCAGCAGTCGGATATGGAGGATATACGACGATGGTCCGTATCCTTTGTCCACCGGAAGAAGAATCTGTTATGAGTATGCAATTGTTTTTAGGGTTTGTGGGATTATGGAATATGGTGATATTAAGTCCTATCGCAATCTATCTCAGTGTCTTCCAAACAACTGGTTTGACAGGATTTATTTTTGGTTGTCTTATATTGAAGGGATTATTTGATAATGTATTGAGTGATTATTTGTGGGCAAGAGCAGTCATTTTAACTTCAGCGACGGTAGCAACGGTCGGTTTAGGATTAACCATCCCCCTTGCCTTTGCAACCGATGTTGTAATGGGTCGACCCAATGTCTTAGATGGTGCATCTATCTTCGGTGCCATCGCCGTATTGGTCGGATTCGTTTTGGTCAATTTAGGACAACAAGAAGAACAAGAACAACAACAGCAGCAGATGCAGCAACAGCAGCAGCAACAACATGAAAATGAAAACGAGAGTGTAGCAATGTCTCCTATGGGACCCTATGCTGATGAGATTGAGACGGACCCAGCAGCCATCAGGTAGCAACCCAAAAAATACCTCGTTGACGAAAATCGACGACGACGACGACGACGACGACATCCCCTGTGATGTCCATGTAGATATGGACTAGCATTCGTACAGAAAAATGTTGAGGAAAAAGGAAAAGAGGCTGAGATTCTTTGGTGGTGGCGGTGGGACCGGGATTGAGGAGATGTTCATATTTTGGTATGGTCCTCTTTCTTGCATCCCTTGACCGGTTCCGCGGAATATATGAGGCAAACCGTTTCTCCACAACCCCCCCCCCCCCCCCTTTTTTTTTTCTTTTTCCTATGTGGTGGTTGTATTCTAAACCAAGAAGGAAGCTCTAACCCCCCTCCCCGTCTAGAGCTAGGGTAGCAAGGTGTACCGCAAGTCGTATCGGGTGGGTCCTTGAAGGATGGTCATCGGTGTCTGCCGCATATGTATGCTACCTATTTTCACAACGAAGTCGCTACATAGCTAATAGTAAAGCCATAGTTGTCGTCGTCTTTTCAACGCGCTCGCATACTACTAGAACCCACTGGAAGTCCGAAGGAGTAGGATATTTGAGAGGATTGATATATAACCGTAAACGGGTTGTATATGTACGGTATGTCCCCATTGAAGTTCGACGGCGCAGAAAGTGGTGACGGTAGTAGCTTCTCTATCTACTCTACGTATCTATATCGCCGCCTAGACGGAAGAAGGAAGGAAACGATACAAGATGTTGTTTGTGGGGTTTTGTGATGATGGACGCTAGTGACGATTCCGCCGATCCAGGGTGGCAGTATATGGACTAGACAACACATGTACCATACTGTTATCCCATACTACTAGAGTAAGAAATATTCTTAGCGTAAAGAACGACCCTGCTGCTCGCCGTTGTGTTCGCAGTGGTATAGTTCTGGTCGCTACACAATCCAGCAAATGCATATGATACACCTCGCGGTATGGTGGATCTATCCATACGCGACTTCCCGCACAATCCCATGCTACTGTACTCATCATTATCATAGCTGGAGGATCGCAACAACAACAGGTCAAGGATTGTTGTCATACAAAATCTGCTATGTTCATAGAGTTCGTCCTAAAGTGTCATCATCGATCGAAAACCTTTTTTTCCCCTCTGAATGATTTTTGGGGGTGATTCCTTCGTCCCCTTCCTAAAACGTGACTGTGAGTAAGAAGAAGAATACTCTGTTTGCATCCCATCCTCATCCTGTCTCTATGGACTACCACATGGAGGATGCAAGACGTTGAGTAATAGAATTTGGGGATTTTAGAATAGATTTGCGTCTCTTGATAACCAAAGCGACGCAGGGACACGTGTCGAACGTTCTCTACTGGGTATTTGGTTGAGATGCTTTACCCTTGCGCACCTCTCGGGTATAGGAGTCGAGTTACCATCGAGCTGCGATCCTCGGCGCATACGTGTGACTGGGGTGAGGTTTCTAAAATGTGTTACACCCACTTTTAGAGATTTTCAGCGATCATTGGGGGCAGGGGGGCATAAACAAAGGATGGTTTTACACGTGTCTCTCATATGGTTCCCGCGACGCGCACATACGCCCTATAGTACTACGGCACCTACATATTTACAATTAAGAATTGCTTCCAAGCCCCATATCCCCCCCCATCGTTCCCGAAAATTATTTGTATTTTGATCTTTCCCTCCTTTTCGGGACCCACCAAGAAAGCGCGCCCCTACCTGCACTTCGAGGCCGTTGAGACAACGACCGTTAAGAACTTCTATTTGTGTGGGCGCAAAGCCTCCAACGAATGCCAAGAGAGCCCGCGCTTTTTCCATCCGTTGAATAGTCACACTGAGCCGTTGAGGGTCTCCTTTTTCAAAGATTTCAGAGAGACAAGAGGGATCTGTAGGGTAGCTATGAAAAAATCGATCTACCTGGGGGTTGCAGGATTATTTGATAACAAAAAGTGAAAGTGGAACAAGGACGACACAAAGCCGAAAAGGAGCCATGTGTCCATAGATCTTCCATCATGAAGCAACCACCATACAATCACACCAATAACAGCAGCAGCAGAAGCAGCAGTATGCCTGTCTTACCCTCGTTCGAGGACTGTCCAGGGTATGTCCCGATTGGAGAGAAGACGAAGAAAGATCATTCACAGGCAGGACATGACGCTTTCGAGTATATGCAGCATCAGTCAAATAGTTTTTCGGCAGATTCTGCAACGTCATCCTTATCTTCTGAATCCTTTGAATTCTCTTCTTCGGAGGGAGGTAATAGCCCTGTGTCTTCCCCCGAACGATCCTCTCGTCGGGGACAGCATTGTCATCATGTTGATCATCTTCCTCATCATCAGGATACCACCACAGCAGGGTTGGTAACGGGATATCCTCCGATCCTTCCATACCATACTGTACCTCCTCCACCATCATCCCTTCCTAACCATCTAACGATGATGATGACGACGTCTGCGACTACAAAGAATGGTTCGGGGTTCGTGTCCCGAGGACATCATTATCAGCATCATCATCATCATCAGTATACACATTCGCAACCATCGTCACCGAAATCTACTTCGACATCGTCATTGTCATCTTCACCACAACAACAACATCCACTACGATACCGGAAGAAGGGGAGTGGTGCCGCGCCGACCTTGGCAAAATGGGAACCAGATCATTGTGTCGCATTGGATGCTGAAATGGTCGGCGTCGGGCAGTATGGGGAAGATTCTGCCATTGCTCGGGTGGTGATTGTAGATTGGTATGGGACAGTCTTATTTGATGAATATATTAAACAGACTCAACCCGTTACTGATTATCGGACCTTCATATCGGGGATTACAAAGGGTGACTTGGATGGGGCAGAATTATCACTACGGGATGCTAGGAAACAAATTTTGAAGATCCTTTATGGCCGATTACTCATCGGACATGGATTACGAAATGATCTTAAGGCCTTGGGACTATCCCATCCATGGTGGTTAATTCGAGATGTAAGTTTGGGGGGTTTCTACCGATTGCGATGGAATCCGAATCGTGGAAAGTGATCTCATGATTTTCCCTCTATTGCATTGATTCACAACCAAAACAGACGGCACGATATGAACCCTTTATGCAATCCTTGGATGGAAATGATTCCTCCTCACTATGGCCAAGGAAACTCAAGGATTTATGTATGGAAAAATTAGGATCTGATATTCAAGAATATGGGAAGCCCCATAGTCCATATGAGGATGCTATGGCCGCGCTAGAGTTGTATAAGTCCGTCTATGAAGAATGGGAAAAAATAATGCACTTCAAGGTTGCCAAAACGAATGAGATCCGTGCCGAAGAAAAGAATTCACGTGAAAAGTTGGCAGCGAAACAACAGAAACAACGACAACAACAACATGATTGGATCTATCAACAACAATATGCCTATATGCATCTACAACAACAACAACTGATGTGGCAACAGCAACAACATCTACAACATGGCTTCCTAGTTGAATCCACGGGAGGATCATACCATCGAAATGGGGATCGAGGAACCATTCTTGTAGACCAACGTCGACTTTGAGAAGAGGGAGGGGTATTTCGGGTCTTGCTACAAATGCCTAAAACAAATAAGTTCCACACACACACACTAACACAAAACAAACACAAACAAAAAAGATCACTCGGAGTTCGCGTTGAATTTCCATATGTCATCCCCAGAAAAATACACCTAGAAGAAGAAAATATTCTTAGAACATGATGTTTCATACCCTTCTTTTTGATGCCGTTTCTTTCCATCATCGTCATGATCCTTAGTTCCTTCCCTGTATCTTTATTTTTTCAACTACTTCGATCATCAAATCCAATACCTGAATCGAAATAGGAATCACCTGAAATCGTAACATATCCCTGATCTTCCATTGCCTTTAATTTTGGTCGAAAGGTCTGAAAGGGAATCGATGATCGATGAATGTCTACAAAGGACCGGTCCTTCGATTTGTATCGTTCTAATATCAATACCTGTAATGGGTCCTTATCTGATTGTAAAACTTCATAGGCTATTGTTTCTGGTTCATGAATCTTACAATATTCTGCCAATGGTTGGATATCCTTGAAAAATTGATCCCTATGTTCGACCAGAGTAAAGTGAAGTGTCACCAATAAGGAAAAGACCGGTTGAGGATCACTACGGTATTCGTGTGTGTATTATTGTGTGTATGTAAAGGGATGGGGGTACAAAGGTCGTTGTCGACGAGAAAGGAGGAATAGGGTGACCCCAAAGTTGTTAGAAGACAAGTATCGTCGTATTCACACAAGACAAAAAAGATTTTCCAACAGTCAACAAACCGACTCCCGATGCGCGGTGAGATGGTGGTGATAGTGGTGGTGGTGGTGATGATGATGATGACGATGATGATGATGGCAAATGTGGTCTCCTCTTTGGATCATTTTTCAGTACGACTGTCATTTTGTCAATGCGTGGGTCTTCATGTTTGGTGATCGATCGTACTTACGGATATGGGGTCGTCATTTTTGCGGGCACTGGAGCCACCCGTCCTAGTAGCCAGTATCCAAAAAGGAAGAAGAGGAGAAGTAGGACGAGATAAAGTTGGGATTTTCTTGGTCTTGGTGGGAGGGAGAGAGTTAGAGGTGGTAGTGCTCGGTGTGTCGAAACCATATTCGTGAGGGTGTGATACATAAAATGTGGTATGTGTAGGTACTATGTATCATACAGTATCGGCCCATCTTCGAAGGAAGGTTGTTTGTGCCCATAACCTTGGAGTGAAAGCTGGTGTGTTCGTACGTATGTGTCGTAGAGTTGACAGGAACGTGTTGGGTGGCAACACCGGCTGTCGAAAATCCTACTTCATCCCTTGATTGGTGGAAGTAAATAAACAAATTTCTATTTTATAGTGGTCGACAACGACTCCAACGTGGGGGGAAGAGTTGCGCCACTCGAGAGCGACAAGTCACCCTCTAAGGGAAGGCCGAGAGGAAAGGGGGCCCCTGGAGCAAGGGGGAATAAGGGATGTTAGGAGGAGGAGGAGGTGTTGGTAAAGAAATTGCGGAAACGTTGGCGGGTGGAGTCGAGGGGGCGCCACCGAGTATGCTTGGGATGAGGGGGTGCTCCATGGATGCGTTCAGGATTATGTTCAGGGAGAGGAGGGGTAAGGGCCGGA
>Ga0194115_10005720_pt1 | contig 12825 bp, 8 predicted proteins | sample TA2MahsurfametaG_3_FD_148656 | JGI IMG/M metagenome (GOLD analysis project Ga0194115, IMG submission 148656) | Freshwater microbial communities from Lake Tanganyika, Tanzania - TA2015002 Mahale S4 surface | ecosystem: Environmental > Aquatic > Freshwater > Lake | place: Tanzania: Lake Tanganyika... | reverse complement strand
GTCATGCGAGTTTCACGTGGAAGTCACGCGTTCATCGTTGTGACTCGCTGGAATACCATCACAGTCACAGGCACGGGCAAGCCATAAACACCGGTATGAAACACCTAAGATACGACATATAGATACCAGTGTACATTTACAGTATCATTTCGCAGCAGCGTCTTTTCCTACTTCTCTCACAAAAATACAGCCTGGGATGCCGACATGAACACAACGTCGTATGCCCATGTCGTACTCTCACAAAATATCAAGCACACAAGGTTCGAGAGAATTCTCAAGGGATACGTCCACTGAGCCGTCGTCACTGGTCTCGTGTTGTTGAGCGATAGAGTTCGACCCTACAGATGATCGCCTTGTGGAGGAATACTGGGATGCCGTTGACGTTGTTGATCCGGATGAATCATCGGCATGGACAATAACTTGTATGGATTTCATCCATTGTGAAAGTGTCGAGAGATCAGGCGTCATGCCACTCCGGTCAGAATCGACATCGATATGAAAAACATCCAACGTCGAATCCTCTTCGTAATCTTCTGCAGCTCTCCTCTCTGCGATATTCCAATTTCGTTCAAAATCTTCAGATGCTACCGTAACGATGGTACCCTGTTCCACTGTGACAGCAGAATCTGTAACGGTTGTATTGCCACCCTCAAGATCGGGATCCTCAATATATCCAAACAACATCCTTCCCGATCGAAGAGAACGGCAACGGAAGTCCGACGGTTCCGTTTTCGAAGAACCAACGCTGGATGCGCCAGACATTGAAGGGATCAATAGTGATTCCATAGGAGTCGATGAATACGATTGATTGCAAGAACTGTGACGACAATCAGCTGGTCGAGCTCGTCCTAGTCCTTCCATGTCTGGAAGACGCCGTAGGCTGGCACCTAGTCGGTTCGGATCTGGCAAGCATGACTCTGAAGTATGAACACTGAAATCATAACTACTACCACCAGCAAGATATGCGGATCCTTCATCGTATGTTTGCTGTGAGCATGTCAATCCAGCCGAAGAAGACTGAAACGATGAATCGGATGACAACGGTTCATCAACGCACATTCTGTCATTCTTGGACAATGATCGGGACAGCTCCTGAAGGACAGGGCTAGCCATACTGCTTCCATGTCTAGTTGCCGCCACTCCATCCTCGATTGGGCTATGTGCGTCCGATTCCTGTCCAACGGAGTCGTCCATGGATGAAGTCATGGAAAATGATGGATCGGTTGAAAGCCTTATGGATGCTGGCTCACAGACATCTGATCTTGGCGCGTTTTCAACGTCCTGATCCAAATCATGGAAGATCCCTTCCTTTCCACCACGTCCAAGATTCCGATGTTGCACACATGCAAGACAAAGAACTGCAGACAGAATGACCGTACTACAGGTGACCAGTACGAGATCCACAATTGAAAATCGAGTCTGCGACGTCTCTTCGATGCCCAACGGAACTTCCGATTCAAGCAGCCCAATAGAGACAGATTTGATGTTCATCAACATAGTATCGTTGGATGACCTCAGCTGAGTAAGGAATCCAGATTTGACAGTGGGCTGAGAGAACGTTTCTGAGACTAGATTGTCAAGAGCGTGTGTTGTTCGGATTGTGGTATTCGAGTCATTCGCGATTTTGCATGGTGTCAGGATGACATAAAAGTGAAGTTCGGTCGCGTCGTGAAGCTTCTCCGATATAAGCTTTTCCGGGACGATATACAAGTGAAAGATATCACTGAAAGGTATCCGGTCGTCGATCGATTGAATCAACGAGGATCGTATCGATTGAAGCAAATTGCTAGCCGTGGATGACTGCGGAGAAATGTTTGCTGGTACGAACTTCATCTCGAAACGAGATGAATGCAATGGATTTAGTCCATCGCAGGTGATGCCCTGTACCTTTCCGAGTATCCATAACGATAGGAACATTGCAATCGGTACCATTTGCAACATGATAGATTAAACGATATCGGAGAAAAGTGACCCATGTGGATCTTTTTGGTTAGGTACATTCTCTCATTTCCGCTAAGGAATTGGATCAACGATTGCAACTTATTTGCACTATGTGTTACATCCAACACGCTTCCATAGGCCCCACGAGCTACAACAGGTCTACTAGATCGTGGACTGACAGTGAATGTCGTTGTGGAAACGCCACCGTCGTCACGGTGATCTAGTCGTACCTCCATGGCACAAAGACAGAGTAAAGATGTTAAGGCATATCCATTTCTTGATTATGGGATACCGTATAGGGTAATGTAATAGTAGGAAGCACCTGAGAACGAGGATCTTCAAGGAATCCGGTTGCGTAGGTTGAAGGCTAGCTTTCCACGAGTATTCGACTTATTCGAATCAACCACACGCCCAGACTGATGGACGGTCGGCCTAGTAACAGGTAAATCGCTCGTAGGGGCCTCTACGACGCCCACGTAGAGGAGTTTCCTTTCATGCCTCGTCGTTGTTTTGGGGTCGATGGTCCCGAAAAAGAATGAGCATCCTCCAAAGCAGTGTTACCACCTGTCTATCATTGCATCTACCTTAGCCCTGCTACAGAACTAAGCTACCACCATGTCTGAAACGAAAGTCAATCCCATGCGCGACATTAAGGTCGACAAACTTATCTTGAACTGCTGTGTCGGTGAAAGTGGTGATCGTTTGACTCGTGCTGCCCGTGTGCTGGAACAATTGACGGGTCAACAACCTGTCTTCTCCAAGGCCCGATACACTCTTCGTAGTTTCGGTATCCGACGTAATGAAAAGATTGCTGTCCATGTCACTGTCCGAGGAGAGAAGGCTCTTGAAATTTTGGAACGTGGACTTAAGGTGAAGGAATATGAACTTTTACAAGCCAATTTCTCAGATACGGGTAACTTTGGATTTGGAATTAACGAACACATCGATCTTGGTATCAAGTACGATCCCACAACTGGTATCTATGGTATGGATTTCTTTGTGAATCTGACACGAGCAGGTGCCCGAGTTGCGAAGCGAAAGATCCGCAGAGGCCGTGTCGGATTCAGTCACAAGATCACCAAGGAGGATTCCATCAAATGGTTCCAAGACAAGTTTGAGGGTGTAGTATTGGCGAAGGCTATCTAAGAAATAGATGCAAAGTTTCAGGAAAAACCTGGGTCAGTCTTGGGGTATGTCCTCCTCCTCCTCATATAAGTTCTGGGACTTCGTAGCAGTGAGTCTCGTCGTAGCTTCGAAAGTTTGGCCACCTTCGTTCGAAGCTCCTGTGTTGTTCAACGTGATTTCACCTCAGCGAGGCATGCCACGATCAGATGAAAAGTAGTGGTCCCTTGTATGTCACGGAAGCACATCTATTCATGGCATAGCCCTGAGCCTATCGTCCTTCCTATGCCAAGAGTCTCTACTATTGTTTTCGAATATAGATCTAATGAATCTAGGAAGGAAGGAAAACATAGATTAGGAAAATATACCGATATCCCCAACCACGACATCCTTTGTTTGATCCATTTGGACATCGGTAGCGCCTTTGGTAATATTCGCTTCGACCCCTTCTGATATTGAATCAAGTCCCTCGACCGAGGATGACAATCCATTCCCGCCATGTTTACGTTCTTGTCTAGCAGCATCCAAGGTATGGACGAGTTGTTGTAAAGCACCTTCCAATAGGAACAGACGGTAGTAGTCATTTGGAGGCATGGTGTTATCGTCACTCATCCAGAAAGTGATCGATGTTTGTAATACCTTGTATAAACTTCCAAGGGGCCCACCCTTAATCTTTCGTGGGAGTTTCCCCTTGACAAGACACCATAATTGAACCATCGTAACGACGCCGACATAGATTTCTACCTTACTGATAAGATCCGGTGTCTGGACAAGTTCTTCTCGTTCCTCATCCACATGACACTGTACATCCTTCAGGAATGAACCAAGGTACGACCAGAGTGGCTCAAAGCATTCTTCCTCAAAGATCAATGGACGAAGCAAATCTAAGAATCTAGCCCGCAAACCTGGATGGGGACAGTCATGTACCAACTTCCGAACAATCTTGACTTGGTTGACAACTTGATATCTATTCAGAAGACCCTTCAAGTTAGCCACGATAAATTGTGATCGGACTTTAGAATCCAGTTCTACATCCTTCATAGACTTCTTCTTGTTGTTGTGCTTTGGACTTGGACTTGGATTGGCCATCATACGATTCGAAAGGAGTTGAAAGGCTTCATACGGCGCATCGACATCTGCCGATGTAGAACTGACGGCTGGAAGTGACCGTTCCGGTACGACGGTAAATAGCTTCTCCAATAATGTAGTGGGTAAGTTCTCAAGATGTGGATATTTCTGTACAGCCTTGAATAGAATCGTAACATGAGGGAACCATGTCTTCCAGATATAGGATGGAGTCAAGGTTAAGGGACGGTCCTCAAAGGCAAGGAAGGTAAGGATTGCAATCCCCATCTCATCCCAATTCGTATCCATCCCTGCCACATGATCATGACGATTTGCCTTTTGACTCCACCATGTTAAATCATCCCTATATTTCTCAAACATCACAACATCGTCATCATTTTCATCATTCTTCTCATCAAAGGATCTTCTTCGTGATCGCCATGGATAGGAACAAATCCATTCTTCAAATTCATATCCACCCTGTTGAATAATAGTCCGTACCGTCGTCACAAGACGATCACTCCTTAATTGGAATTCCTCAGTCTCAATATGTATTGTTCTTTGATAATCTTCCTTCAAAATGTTAGATGTCGTCCCGACTAGACCAGATATTACCGCAGTATGAAGAGCTTCGGATGGTAATTGTTGAAGGACATGTTGACATGCTGGGACGATATATCCCGTCCAAAGAGGTATGATGAAATTGGGTGTTTTCATTCCTTCCATTTCCGAAGGAGGTTGTTTTTGTTCGCGTTGTTGTTCTTGAAAGAAACGAATGGTTTCACAAAGTAAACTCTGCCATCGTTTCCACATTGTTTCAATGGGTGTTGGACATTTTTGAAGTGCGATCGAACATAACATCATACATAAGATCCTATACGACTGAGAATCTTCTGTAAACATCAATGATTCCATCGCCATATGATGAATCTCAAAGGGAGATAAATATGACAATTGAATCGCAATCAATTGTATCCCCATATACCATTCATAAACAATTGTTCCAGGTTCATAACGTTCCTCCACATTCATCGTTTCGTCGTCTGGAATTTGAAGTGATTGACTTATCCAATCTACAAGATTACCATTCGATTGTTCCGTTTCCCATACCCCAACAAGGTCAGGTTGAGTCCCCAATGCGGATAATACATTCTGAATCAGAGATTCATGATCTGTCATGTGATCCTCTTCATCACATCCACGAGACTTTGTCTTTTTCTGATATTCCAAGAATAATTCCGAAGCCAATGTGTTGTTGCTTCGACACGCCATATTTACGTCCGACGACGTAGTAGTGGTGTCCTTTCCCATGTTGGAAGATTCTTGCATATCCATCATCGTAAAATCATGTGGAGATTGTGTGTATGTGTCGTTGCCTTTTCTTGACTGAACTAGTATGCCGGGGCTTCGTGTTGTGTGACGTGATACGGCGGTTCGCTTGGCAAGGCGTGTTTCGCGATCCCACGGAAAAGGTTCTCCTCTTTTAGAAGCCATCTGCTGCGGGTATGATCTTGTGACATGTGAAGACAAGAAAGAGCATCGCTTGTCAAAGTCATGTGACATCATCAATGACTTATCGTTCGTAGATACACCATATACATATGTAGATTGATCCTATGTGTATGTATAGAGGGGGCTACCAAATACGTATGTAAATAGCGTAGATACTTCAGCGCACATGGATCCCTTCACACATGGCATCACTGTCACTGTCACGCAGACTTTGTGCCAGAACAGAACGAGACACTCTAAAGATGAGTCGACCATCTTTTGAAAGACATCATCTCCTCACTTTTGCGACTTGTTGACAGTGTGAGTTTCGTTTTTTTAAGTATGTGGTGTATATAGGTCATTACTTTGGGATCTACAGCGTCAAAAGAGAATACAGTTGACAATCTTAAAACGAAAGAAGGTCCGTCCCGCAGCAACAACAACAAACAACAAGCAAAAACTCATCGGATGTTGGCTCAACGAAACCGTCACGACGGAACGAAATCACCATCACCAGAATCTTCAGGAGGAGGATTCAATGTCACTGTCAATTCCAATACGAAACGAAAAAGACGACAACAACAACAACGGAAGAAAAAATGGCAATTTCTTTCCTTTTGTCTATTGACAGTTTTCTTCCTATTCTTTTTGAATTTTTGGGGACATCATCGAATTATGATCGATTCCAAAGTACGAATACAGGAAGCCCGAGAAATTCTTCATTCTTCCTCAAACGCCTTCATGAATGGGACTACACTCCAGCAGATACAGGGACAGAGTCCTTCCTCTCCTAGCCGTAGCAGCAGTAGTGGTGGTGGTAACAATGCATGTGATGGATTTCAGGGTATTTATCATATTGAGAAGGGAGATATTGGTGGTGCAGCGGGGACAATCTTCTTCCAATTCGTCATCGGTCAAATTATATGGGCAGAAAAATACAATTTCAAACCATGGATCTATTTTAACAATGTGAGTTATGTCATTTATGATCCATTAATCCATGGTCAACATCCTGGAGTATCCTTTTCTATGATGGAGGGTCTCAAAATTTCCTATGTACAACGACCAAATGGTCATTGGAGGGATGCTATTCCAGGTGAACCCTATGATTATGATAAATTGAAACCAAAACTATTTCATTTTGAAGGTGATGGTGTATGGGAGAATTACTTCGAACCAATATCCGACTTTCTTCCAGGAGATAGTTCTTGTCAACACAAGTCATTAGTGACGATGGATTTATATCAAGTCACACCAGGTGTACATGGTTTTGCACCATGGGCACCACGTTGTTGGAGATATACATACCTACCGGACTATGTGACGAAGCCACATATCCCATTACATGAATGGTTAGAACCACAACGACATTTGGCACATGATGTATTGACCCGGTATATCCAATTCAAACCCTACATTCGAGAAAAGGCGGAACAGATCAATCCGAATTGTTCTATGACAAATGCCTGTCTCGCTATCCATATTCGACAATCTGATAAGGCTGCTGGTCGGAGACAAATACAGACGGATGAATTCCTGCCATACATTCAAGCCTTTCTGATATCAGGAGGATCATGGGTATACTTGGCGACGGATTCTGCGAAAGTTATTCAGCATGTGAAGACGAAGTGGCCCCAAGACATTCAAGAACGAGTGAGGTCGATTGGGGAGAACATTATCCGATCAGACGATCAGAAGGCTGTCTTCGATATTGCATCCCATCACCAAACAAATACCGAAATTCTCATTGAAATATTGGCACTAGCAAAGTGTCAATTCATCGTCCATGGACTCAGTGCGGTTACGGAGACGAGTATTTGGATCAACGTCGACTTGCATTATACCGCCGTGAATCTCGAAGATCCGGATCATCTAGATCCAACTGAATTCCGAACGATGGTAAAATCGGTCCTCGAAGGGAAGAATGCGACAGAAATTTATAGGGAACAGAGACCCACTGATTGGTGGAGAGTGGAAAGAATGAAGGAACGAGATGAACCAACTCATCAGGCATGCGATGACGTTGACGGAGTATTACTCATCGAATATGTTGGTTCAAAAGCTGGGGCTGGCGAAGCATTCTTTACGTCTGTCCTCAACCAACTGTACTACGCAGAAATGAACAATCTCAAGCCTTGGATTCATCTCGGTTTCGATGGCGAATACATTCTTGATAAGGAAATCCATGACACCGGTCCTGGTGTGACCCTCGACGTCACCAACAGCGTACCACCTTTCTTACCCGAGAAATCTCTCAATAGATCTCTTGCGTATCCTGGGAAACCCATATCACAACGTCAGCAGTCGAAGTCGACACATCTGGAGGGCGACGGGATTTGGACACACTATTTTCACCAGGTGTCCGACTTCGTTCCTGGAGATTGTTCGTGTGACGGAAAACCTGTCCATGCCTTTACCCCTGATTTGGTTACCCCTGGAACATTGTCCTATGCTCCATGGGCCATAAGACCATGGCGCAATGATGATGTACCTGATGACATTTGGAAACCAGAAAATCTCACACTGAAGGAATGGATAAAGCCAATGCGGAAGAAAGCGTCTCGACTGGTCCAAAAGTACTTCAAATTTCACCCACGGTTGGTCGAGCGAGCCAACGAAGTCAATCCCATGAACGACACGAGTGTTCCTTGCCTGGCAGTACACCTTCGAAACAGCGATAAAGGTAAGAACAAGTACCGTTCCAAGTTCCCTGTAAACAAATTTCGAGAGTTTTTGCAGGCATTTATCCGAGCAGGAGGTCAGACGATCTATATCGCCACTGATTCGAATAGTGTTCTGGAGCACATCGAGCTTCGATATCCAGCCCAGATCCGGAACGCGATTAGGACTCAGGGAACCTACGTTGTTCGTTCGTCATCAAAGTGGCCGATTCATATGCTGGAGAAACATCACCGTACCAACAGCGAGGCCCTAGTTGATGTCCTAGCCATGGCAAAATGCAAGTTACTCCTCCATGGCCACAGCACACTATCGGAAGCAGCGATTTATTTGAATCCAGACTTACATGAAACTAGTGTCAACTGGGAAGATCCAGACCATCTCAACGCCTTCGAATTTGAACAATTGGCGAGAAAAGTCCTTGGAACGACGAATGACGCACCTGTGGAACTATTGGAAGATGTCGATCCAGGTGACATCGTCGTGAATCCGACAATCGTAAAGGGGGACGACGAACGGTCATGTCGCAAGAATGCCGTTATCTATCTTGCACAAAAGAAACACTCATCGTACGATCGTGATAGCTACGGGATCTTGCTACGCTCTCTGGAGCTACTTGAAAAGAATTATTTGTCAATCAACAATCATAGAGACAACACAGACGTTATCATTTTTCATACTTCTGATTTTGATTCAAGTGATCTTGACGTTTTTGAGCAACGCTTTGAGAAAGCCTTTCGTGATGGTTTGCATCTTGTTGATTTGAATGGCACAAAGTATTGGAAGCGTCCCCAGTGGCATAAGAATGACAATCCTTTGGAATGGTATGCTTACCCTTTGTTTTCTGAAGGATATCGTCGGATGATGGTAAGATGAACAGTGAAAGTGACTTGGAGCTGTACGTGGCCTAATGTTTCCTTGTTCGGTTTCTGCAGCACTGGTTCGCAATCGACATCTGGCAGTATTTTCAAGATCATAAACGCGAGACGGGATGCGATTTCCAATATATCATGCGCTTTGATGAGGATTCGTTTCTACATTCGCCTATTCGTTACGATGTTTTTGACTTTATGAGGTCAAATGATTATTCCTACGGCTTTCGACTATGTGCGTACGAGATGCAGGTAACACAACGGATATGGAAGTTATGGCGGTCTTCACCTGGTTCGACCATTCCTCTTCGTGATATCGACTTGGAAATGTGTGGAGTATACAATAACTTCTTCGTCGCCAAGGTGTCCTTCTTCCTCGGTAAGGAAGTTCAAAAATTTTTAAGTTTCGTTGATCGACAAGGATTAATCTACAGACGACGTCTAGGAGATTTGATGATTCACTCCATGGCCATCTATTCATTCGCACCAAAAGAAAAAATACATCGATTTCTTGATTTCACATACGAACATGCCACGACTGATGAAAAGACGGGATGTGTTGTGTGGGGAGGTATCCAAGCTGGATATGACGATCCAAATGGGGGTAAGACTGTGGCCAACTTTCTTCAAGAAAAAGTCCTTTCGAAGAATTGTAATGCCAATGTGACGACTATGGAAAGGCAGGATCTGTCACCAAGCTATGGGCATCTACCGGACCGACTCGGGGGTGAAGTATTTTTGGAATCAGTCATGGCAGGCAAAGTAGAACTTCCCAATAAAGGCATCCTTAGCGGTTAAGTCGGATCCAAGCGGGAGTCCAATCTATTCTACTATTGTTCAATAGGTCTTTCGTCTGCCCTTGCGACGAACGCTCTTGACTCTTTCTCTCCGTGTCTCGTCTGGTTCTTCTTCTTCTTCGTCGTCGTACCGTCGATTCACATCGTCATCATCAGCAGCAAATCCATATCGTCCCTGCGCTCGTAGCCTATACCGCAATTTGTCATCGTCTGCCAAGAGTGCTTCTATTTCTGGTCGATTTAGATAGGGATAATCTCCCACCCAACAGTTTGCATCTGGGATGTGGACATCCGTCAATGCCGCCAATTTTGAGAAGGATTGTGATTTACTTAATAGGATCATGACAGCTGGCATCCCCAATTGGATATCAAGATATTCTTCACTCATCCGGGCATGAATTTGAAGTTCACGATTCTCATCATCCAATAACCGTACTCTAAGGAGATACGGCGTCCCCGCAAGTTGCTCTAGTTCATCCGTTTCCATTTCGTAATCTTCAAAATCTTCTAAATCAAATTCTTCGTCAGATGCAGTGTCTTCAACGACACAAACATCAGAGACATGACCCAGAAACAAAGACCCGTATAGGCCCTGTTTGTTTTCATCATCATATTCATCAATTGTCCATGGGTCGACTAAGGTCCGACCAGCTAATAATTCATAATTTCGTTGTCGACTTTTCAAGTCAGGAGATAGGACACCCCAGAATGCAAAAAGACCCCCAATGATCGTAGCAACGAATCCTCCAACAACGAAACTCATAAAGTAGGAAAAAAAGACACCCAAAACCGTAACGATCGAAGATTCCAAAAAACGATTGTATTGTTCTCGCTTCGTCCGTCCCCAATATGTTGCATACTGTAGGCCTGAAGGCGTCCCGACCACCAATAGATCCTCCAACGTATCGACCGGTAGTGGCAAAAGTGACATTTGAAGTGGTCGAGGGAGAGGCCGAGATGAAAGGATCTGTGAGGGTAAACGACCGCCGAGTTGTGGCCTAATTTGGTTGAATGTAAGACATTGCGACCCAGGAACTATCAGGAAAACCAGAAATACTGGTTCCAATATCGTGAACGGCTTCATGGCTGAGACTACCAGAGAGTGCTGCACTGTATGGATAGCAATCGGAGCTTTGGGAGTTTCGGCAAACTCGAATACGGCGGGAATAGAAGATGGGTTGTGACAGTGAATTACAGTAATGGCTTGACGTGACACCTCAAACTGCCAAAAAAGGACTCGATCGACTCCAGGTCGGGAAAAAGCAAAATGCTATCGACGGGGTTTGAACCCGCGCGGACAATTACGCCCAACTGATCTTAAGTCAGTCTCCTTAGACCACTCGGACACAATAGCAGCTTTCGACATCCACGAAATTTTAATTTAAAAAGATTAGCGAAGGGATTTCGAATAAGCACTTGGCCACACTAAAATCTTGACAACAAACAATTATTAGTGGTTTCGATGGTATTGGAAGACCGGTACACACGAAATAGCGAAGATTGTTCCCCTACGGTGCAAGACGGAAAGGCGTGACGGTTCTTCATGTGAATGACCCCATCACAGTCACAGTCATTCAATCTTGGCCTGCTTTTGCACCCAATGGAAACGATAATGATGACCCACGAAAAGTCCTTCCTTTTGGCAAAACACCCTCCTGTTGTCGAGAATCGCAAGAGAACGACGATCTCGGCAAAGTATATTACTTCAAGAAGTTATCTCTCCCGCACACATACACAAGATATAGAAAAATTAATACATCATGGGAACTGGTGAATGGCAAGATGTTTTTTCCATCATTGATGAGAATGGGACAGGATCGATCCCCACTGCGAAATTGGGCATCGCTATTCGGGCATCTGGTGGATACCCCACAGAAGAACAAGTCAAGACGATGATGTCCAAGGCTGATCCTTCAGGAAGTGGAAAGGTCTCCCTGGCTTCATTTTTGAAGCAACGAGAATGGATTGAGAGTGTAAATCCATTGGATATTTATGAAATCGGTGCCTCCTTCAAGGTCTTCGATAAGGATGGGAATGGTTGTATCTCGGGAGTCGAATTGGCCCATATCCTCACAAGTATGGGTGACAAGTTGACACCCGAGGAAGCGGATGACTTTGTAAAGGAGGCGACTCTGACTAAGGACGGTTTCATTGATTACATGGCCTTCTTGAAAGAGGTTACCCAAACCTAAAGTGACACCAACGCAGAAAACATACACCCGCCCCCCGTCTCGTGTATCAAGAACTCTTTCGCAACTGGCATACTAGTTGTGTTAGATTAATTCATTTTCAGGAACATTGACTGTTTTCGTGCTGTTTTTTACTCTAGCGTGCTGATGCAGTTGCATCGTTGCACTTTGGTCCGACCCCCTACGGCGCCTCGACAAGGGCCTACAACGATCATGCCGCTACTCCCGTCGAAGATACCAACTTTGAACCGTGATCAGACCAGATTTCCACTGACTTGTATCGCACTGGCCACTTGTCGGTGTTCGATCTAGGCTAGAGATATTCCCAGAGAGAAAATCGTCGTCCGCTGCTATCCACTTACTTGTTATAAGGAAAGGTTTGAGGACTGAATCTTTTCAATCGCAGTCCTTCTCACTTTTGGGGAAGTGACAACTTTTCCCTCCCTACATTGAGCATGAAGCATTTCTGTTTCCATGTGGTGCGTTCCTTCTGTCGTCTAGGAATAGCTATGATACCGTTATTTAAAGTTGAGGACTCAGTTGTTAACCCATATCGCATCACGTTATCCCACGTGGGATAAGTTAGACCCCAATTTCGACTTTAGGCGATCGTAGCCAACTCAATTTCTGGAGTTCAACGTTTCGGTCTTACATACATATTCTACATAG
>Ga0194115_10005719_pt1 | contig 12827 bp, 7 predicted proteins | sample TA2MahsurfametaG_3_FD_148656 | JGI IMG/M metagenome (GOLD analysis project Ga0194115, IMG submission 148656) | Freshwater microbial communities from Lake Tanganyika, Tanzania - TA2015002 Mahale S4 surface | ecosystem: Environmental > Aquatic > Freshwater > Lake | place: Tanzania: Lake Tanganyika... | reverse complement strand
CATGTCTCCCCCTCCAACCATCGGGCTGCTGGCAAACGGTGTAGAAGCGTAAGGTGTTGCACTTCCAGTCCCAGAGGAGGTAATCATTCCCAGTCCATCCTTGTCATTCCCGAAGTCATCCAACACCACTTCGACTGCTTCCCGAACAACCTTCTCTTCGTCCAAAAGAAGATCCATATCCCCTGTTCCGACACGAGCAAGCTGTCCCATCATAATGTTTTCCGTGACACCCTTGAGGATTTCCTCCTCAGCGTTCACGGCCGCATCCATTAGCATATCAACGGTTTCCTCAAACGAACAGCGCAACAATGGACCCGATTCGACGCGGTTAATCCCATGACGATCAATGGCCATAAGGTGACCTTGCATTGTCATGACGTCGACGAGGCACGCAAGGTGGCGATAATTCACATACGACCCGTCGAAACTAATGACATTCCGGAGCTCTCCTAGTAGGGCGCCGCGAACGCCTTCAATGCCAAGTGTCACAAAAACTTCGACGATATCATTGCTGATAGTCCTTGTCGCATCCACATAGTCAACACCGAGAACACCCATCAAGTTCGTACCGTCAGTCTCAAGAACCCATTCATCCCTTGTGCCGAACCCCTTCTCATTGTCCCAAGTCGTTTGTTTTGCTCCGCGGCGCGTGAAGACTTTCTTCACGTGGTCAACACCACGAAGCTTCAACGTTCCGAGGAGTAACTTTTCTAGTCTCTTCAAGAAAACGTCATCTTCCTGCCCAACTTCCACTTCCTGTGACCCATTTGCACCGTCATCCATGCTATCGATATTCGGATTGAATGGTACGTCACTTACAACTCGGATGCGGACGACTAGATCCTCTGCATCTAGATCCTTTGGATTGTACTCAGAATGTTCCACGTGTAGATCCCCGCCGAATTGATTCGCAACCTCTTGAACAATTTCGCTCATCTGAATATTCTTCACAAAAACGACGTCCTTGTCGAGCACAATTCTAAGGACCCATGGACTCATTCGACGAATATCGTCATCAGTTTTCTCCGTAAAATCATAAAAGTGCCTCACGAATTCGCGGTCTTTGGTCACAATCGAGTTCTTCACATCTGGATCGTAGTAGATTTCCGTTCGTTTGACAATATCTTTCAGCACTGTAAACTCAAGCATTCCTACAACCAGATTGGCGACGTTTCGATCACCGCTGACTTCTGGTTGCAGATAAATGGTGAGACCTGGCGTTTTCGGAGTCTTGGCCACATTGATAATTTCCTTCAATCGTGGAACACCAAGCGTTACGTTCTTGGCGGAAACACCGGCGTAGTGGAATGTCTATACAAAGCGACACGTGAAGAGATCGAGTCAGAGAGAACAACAGTTAGAACTTGTCATAAGGAGCTCTTTTGAGGTCAAGGAGCAGTTCCGACGTACATTCAAAGTCATTTGAGTGGCAGGCTCTCCAATAGATTGAGCAGCCAAAACCCCAGTCATTTCACCAGGGTTGACCTTGGCCATATGGAACCTTGTCTCTACCTCACCTATAACCCAGTTCAAAGCGGCCTCGGATAGCCTGAACTCCTTGAGAACTCGCTTACTGCTCAAGAGAGATCGGACGAGAATACGGTAGAGTGTAGTGGCATTGGTCTGTGCCTCAATAGATAACGGGTCGTCTCCTACAACGACGACAAGGCGATCCAAGAGTGCATTGACTTTCTGAATGACAGTTCTGGGATGCAAATCAGACGGCTGTCCACGATCGATCCTGAACTGCCGAAGCGCGTTTTGGATGACACGTCGTATATTACCGGGTGCATACGATGATTCGTCAGATTCTCTACCAGCTTCTCTATTCGCCATCACCACTCGAAGAATAGCCTGATCCTCCCGAAGCGTTTCAGCTTCGCGATCAAACAGCAATTGCACCTCGGGGTCGCTTCGACAGTCTTCGAGAGTATCTCCTTCCAAAAAGGGAATGTTCTGATCATCGTATCCGAAGTCAGCATCCGACGTTGTCATCACGTAGGACCGATCGAATTCCTTTTTCGCTAGTGTTAGAGAGTCAAAATCCTGACGCTCGATCCAGACGGCATCCATGCCATCTTCACCGTAAAGGAATTGCACAACTTGCTCACCGGAGGTTCGTACGGTGCCATCGTATCGTGCCATGACAGTTTCCATCGCCTTCGCCAATCTCCTGTGGATATATCCAGTTTCCGCCGTTTTGCATGCTGTATCGATCAAACCTTCACGACCTCCCATCGCATGGAAGAAGAATTCTTGAGGAGTCAGCCCACGGAGGTAACTATTTTCGACGAACCCCCGGGATTCTGGCCCCAAATCGTCTTTGGAGAAATGAGGGAGAGTTCGTTTCTTGAATCCGTACGGAATACGCTTTCCTTCAACGTTTTGTTGACCCACACAGGCAATAATCTGAGATATATTAATGAAACTTCCTTTACTTCCTGCGGTAACCATTGCCTTGACTGAATTTGTTTCGTCTAGCGACGATTGAGCAGATTTACCAGCATGGTCACGAGCTGTATTCAAGACCTTGTTGACCAGCTGTTCAAATGATTCCATCATGGCCCGTCCGGGCTGAATTTCGAGCGTGCCTCGTTGTCCTTTCCTTACCAAGTCCAGCACTTGCAATTTCGCCTTGTTGATGGTTGACTCGATTTGCTTCATTGTATCAATGTCGGCGACTGCATCGCATGCCCCAATACTGAAGGAAGACTGCAAGACCCAGTGATTCACTAGCTGTTGCACTTGATTCATGAATCGAGCCGTTTCCTCATGTCCTGCATCTAGCCATGAAGTATGAATAAGCCCTCCCATTCCTGAACCTATTGTCTTTTTGTCGATCGTTCCTTCAAGCAACTCGCCTTCCTGAATTGTGACGAGATGATCGTAGGCGTTGAAGGTGTTGGGCATCGGTTCATCATCGGGACCCTTCGGGGGTCCGTTGCTGGCTTTTGACTTGAGATTGACGGGGGGGAGGATCATGCTAAGCAACTGCTTTCCAGTCCATAATTCCTGGGGCTTGATGATTGCAGGGATTGGAATTCTACCGTTCCACTGACTGACCCACATGAGCATATTGAAGCATAGATCCTTGGTGATGAAGCAATTTCGCTTCGTCATCTTTTGGACAGCCAAAAGCGTGTCCTGAATAATTCCCATCACCGGACGATTCGATTGACCACTAACGATGACCCGTGGCGACAACATCATCAATTCCGCTTCAGCTCGAGCGGGAAGCGACTGGGGGACATGAAGATTCATCTCGTCTCCATCAAAGTCGGCGTTGTAAGGCGCCGTACAGCTTAAGTTCAGCCTGAACGTAGACCAGTCCAGTACTTTGGCTTTGTGACCCATGATACTCATCTTATGAAGGCTAGGTTGTCGGTTGAACAAAACGACATCGTCATCGCGGAGATGCCTTTCGACGATCCAACCATGAGCCAAGAGCAACTCTGATTTATTTTTGACGTAACGAAGATCGATTCGAGTACCATCACTTCTGATAATGTGTTTCGCACCTGGATGTTGAGTTGGACCGTTGGCGACAAGCTGGCTAAGTTCGTGCATATTGTAGGCGGTTACCCTTTCTGGTACGGTGAGGTTCATCGCCACTGATCTCGGTACTCCAACCTGTTGAATGCCCAGGTTTGGATCAGCTGTGATGACCGTCCGGCCTGAAAAATCAACGCGCTTCCCCATGAGATTACCGCGGATGCGCCCCTCCTTGCCCTTTAGTCTCTGATGAATAGTCTTGAGGGGGCGTCCACTTCGCTGCGTGACCTGTGGCATCCCTCGTAGCTCATTATTCATAAATGCTGCGACGTTGTGTTGAAGCGCCTGCTCAAACTGCTCTACAATGATGTTGGGTTCGCCATTGGTTATGGCGTTCCCAAGGGCAATGTTTGATTTGATGACATTCACGAGCTGGTGAGTTAGATCGTCTTCAGAGGCCCCTCCTCCCACGCTTACGCTTGGTCTGACGTGAAGAGGAGGAACTGGGAGTACTTGACAGAGCAGCCAGTCTGGGCGTGCATGCGTAACGTCTAATCCCAGCGTCTTTATGTCCTCCTCGCGCATCGTCTGAAAAAGCTTGGTGACGACCTGCCCACTAAGAAACTGCTTTGAGTCACCTCCGGTGACACCTCCGTGCGCGGCTTCGTCTTGAAGTTGAATTTCTAGATGCAATCCGGTCTTGGTTATTTTTGGTTGTAGAGCCTGACAGTGGTCACATTTTTTTTTGTTTCTCAAGAGCTCATGAAAAGCATCAAGACGCCTCGACCTTTTCTTGATAGACGCGCACTTCTGGAACTTGAACTCATCGCTATCCATCCTAATTCTCCCACAACTGTAGCAGATGCACCTGAGAGTCTTGAGAACGACGGTTACGAAACCTTGGTGGTAAACAGGGCGCGAAAGTTCCAAGTGTCCAAAGTAGCCAGGGTCCGATTTGTCGTGCAAGTTTCCAAGCCTTGGATCGTTGGCCCCCCCATAGACGGGCTGCCCTTGAACTTGCGTTTCGTAGCGGGTGACTCCCGCCGGGATCTTGCGACCGTTGACTGTGATGGCCTGTGTCACAGAGCACTGACGCTGCGGATGCATGCAAGAGAACAAGAGAACAAGCAAACAAGTCAACAACAGATTAAAGGCCAAATTTCACAACATGTCAAAAGCTAGACAGTGAACAATGAACAAGGCAGAATAAAGAACGAGAAGCGCAACATGGCGATTGCGCCTTCACCCGCACTCAGTGGAAAACTGTGCCGGCAATACAATACAGTAGGATACCTACCAGCTCGTTCGGATTCACAACTCCAAACTGCAGTTTGTTGATGCGCCGCAATCGGACCCGTGAGTAGCCAAAGTTCTCCGACTGCATCCCCAGGGACGTTGCGCCAGCCACCTTGGCAGACATCTTTGCTCTTCAGACGTTCAACGACAAGTACTTCGGTTCAGGGAGGGGTGTTTGCGTTGGAAGAAACGAAGGTCAAACTGTACTGTAGCTCTGGCATTCCAGAGAGCAGTTGTCAACAACGTCGGGCGCCGCGACCCTGTACCGTCGTTACGTCGTTACCCCGCTTTGCCGCTTTGCAAACCCAACGGGTTGCAAGTTGCAAAACGCGAAACTTACCTTGTCGCTGCCGCTCGATTGACCTCCGCCCGATTGCAGGAAAGACTTTACGTTTATGTGTAGGAAGTACTCGTTATTCCACACGGTAGGTTAACCGATCGTTCGTGGCACGTCCTTTGGTTTTTTGTCGCTATGAGTCCATGATCCTGGTATTAGGTGCAGCTCGTTATTGTACCTCGGGTGCATATCATATGTATGTACACACCAGTCGCTGTCACAGTCCACTGTCGCAGTCACTGTCACAGTATGTACTGTCACTGTCATCGACTATAGTATACTTACCTACTATGGTACTGTTACAAGCGAATGGTATGTATGTATGCATTTATGTATATATGTATTTATGTACGTATGTGAGATTTCGTCACGGACGCGATGCGATATGCATTGCCACGTCGGCGTAGGACTTGATCGCGTCATATGACAACGAACCACAACAAACATCAAAACGAACCAAAGAGGATGTAACTGGAACGAGAGATCGTCATTCATGTGTTCCTGTTGACAAGGACTTGTAGCGACGCCGACGTTGCACTTGTGCTTTTAGGGGTACATTGGATTTGCACTGGCTGCAGACTGCAAGCGAGTACAGTGCCCTCCTACAAATACCGCCCCTGCCACCGGCGCTGCATAACTGTAACCGACAAGTAGAGTAGCAAAAGACGATTCCAACGAACAGTAACGTTACGGAGATAGGCAAACTCATCAGCAGGCTCGTCGTTCGCGCTTACTTTCCTCCATGACGGTGCTCCGACTAGACTCTCAATTGTGAAGCGTCACTGATCAGAAACTCTTCGCTTCTGCCATGGCCGTGGAGGCTGCTGTTGGCCACTCCCCCACCTTCACACACCGTCAGCCCATAATGAAGTTCCAGACCAAGCGGCGGGATACGCTGCGCCTTATGGCACCATGGGCTCTGGCAGTTCTAGTTCTTATGTGGATGTTGCCAGCCATCGTCGTCGCCCAAGAAAAACTCCCGAAGAGAAATGTTGGGGTTCTATCTTCCAATCTGCAGACCAGTTTCAATCTTGCTTCGACTCTCCCCATTGAACGCCAACGCCGCTCTTACAACTACAATACCCATTTGGGAACATCGACATTGCTTCGGATAGTTCATGACCATGAACACGAGGAACAACCTTGCACGACACCGGAAAGCGACACGACCTCTGACCGAACAACAGATCCCTCCGCGATGAGAAGTCGGCACAACCTTGCTGAGTATGAAATTCGAAAGGAAGACTGGGCGAACCGATACACGAGTCTGCAGTCGCTTCGGGAAACCTTTGGGACCAACAAGAACAGACTATGGGGAGACTTAGATGCCGCATCAGCCCGCAGACTCTACAAGACTCTCCTCCCGAAGGCGTTACTGGAGCTTGTTCAAGTAGGGGTTCAACCCGAAGACCTTGCTCCACTCGCCTATCAGGCAAGGGTTGTGGCTAAACTTTACGCTAGGGAACGTTGCCAACTGCCGTCACGAATCTTGGCGGCTTTATTTGACGGATTTAGAACACTGCGAAGATATGGAAGATTTCAGCCGGTAGGGATGTCGTACCATCAGGTTTGGGCCAAGTATGAAGCTCAAGTTCTTGAAGACCTCGAAGAGGCAGGGATTGAAGATAACCAGGAGCTCATTGATGCGAATGTCGCAGTGCGAAAAATTTGCCTGCGAATACTCGAGTCATCCTGTAGGACCAATACCAACGTTGATAAGTGGGTTCTCCCATCCAATCCAACGGAAGACAAGGATAATGAGGAACTTATGAAGATCTCTCAAACACTCGAAAATGATGTTCGAAAGCTCCTGCATCCCATTTCCGTCCAGGACAAACCTTCCAGAACTTTGTCGCCCTTGGTGGCATTGAACGCCCTTTGGCGACTTCTAACGCAATTGGGCACTTGGACGATGGGAAAATCCACAGCTAACAGACACCAAGCAAAATAATTAGAGTTTCACAAATCCCGCTCTTATCTCAATCGTTCCTATAGCAGGACCGTATCGCCTTGTCGGAATTGGGCGCTCTTTGTCACATACTAGACTCAAAAGAACCGGAGGCAAATACCAAAGAAAACAATCAGCGTTTACAAATTCTACACGCATCTCGACCGTACGGGTTGGATTAAATGTAAAAGCTAGCAATGATACCAATTAGTAAATGAATTTAATGAGACGACATTCCGACGGCTCCCTTGAAGGCTTCGTCCATGACTTCAGATAAAGTGGGGTGAGTATGAACCATCATACTTAGTTCTTGTACCGTAGTTCCTGCCGCAACAGCGTTTGCGCACTCTTGGATCAAATCAGCGGCGTGGAGACCGATGATATGGACGGCAATCACCTTGCCACTGTCCTTGTTGAAAAGAACCTTGGCAATACCGTTGCCTTCGCCTTCTGCGAGAGCCTTGGAGTTGGCCCGGAAGTTTCCTTGACTCTTTCCGAGCGTGAAACCGTGCTCCTTTGCCATTTCAATGGCTTGCTCCTCAGTGGGACCAACCATGGAAATTTCGGGGTGAGTGAAGCAAGCTGCAGGAATCGCCGCGTGGTTCACCATATGTTCTCGCCCGGCTATGTTTTCGACAGCAGAAATTCCTTGTGCAGAAGCCGCATGTGCGAGCATCATCTTTCCGTTGGCATCTCCGATACAGTAAAGATTGGGAATGACTTCTCCGTCTTCGTGCTTGGTGAGGACTTGCATCTTGTCATTGACGGCGACAAATCCTCTTTGAGTTACGATGCCTCTGTCTTCCAAACCCATGTTGGCTGTGTTAGGTACACGGCCAGTAGCAACCATTGCAGCGTCGACTTCGATCGTTTCAACGTGTTCCCTGGAGATACAAAAGAGTTAGAAAGAATTGTTTTGCATGCGGCAACACCATCCATCGCATTCTGGGACTCACTTGGTCTTGGCGTCAATCATTTTGATGGTGACGGGTTTTTCGCCGGGGATTCCGGGGGTAACTTCTGCGGCAAAGACTCCAGTTCGATAGTCGATAGGTCGATCGCGGATGAGCATACGTTCGGCCTGTTTGGCGATTTCGCGATCAAAGGTTGGCATCAAATTTGGGAGGGCTTCAATAAAGGTGACTTCGCTGCCCAAGGCGGTGTACACGTCCGAGAATTCCAAACCAATGTAGCCTGATCCGATAATGGCCACCCACTCTGGTACGAATTGCAATTCCAAGGCACCATCCGAAGTGTAGACAGTCTTTTCATCAACTTGCACGCCGGGAGGAACAAACGGAACAGATCCGGGAGCAAGAATAATGTCCTGGATACCAGTATTGTAGGGGTAGGATGTGAGTGGGATTTGCCTAGATAAAAGAAATATAGACCTCATTCTTCCCTTTTAGTTGTCGAAGCGGTCGAAATCAAAGCGAACAACATACCTTGCATTTGTACACCTTGCCAGTGGCTTCGTCCATGACCTCCTGGGGGTTACCAGTAAGCTTGCCACGTCCAGTAATGACTTGACAGCCCAGACCGACCAAACTGTTTTCCAAGTTTCCCTTCACTTTGTTGGCGAGGTTCTTCGCATGATCCGCAATGCCTTGTCGGTCATATGTAACTTTACCCTCCACTTCAATTCCTAAACTCTTAAGATGCGAGGCATCCCTCATTTCACGGACGCGCCCACTAGCGGCCAACAATGCCTTGGAAGGAACGCATCCACGGTTGACACAAGTTCCACCAACATCACCACCAGCGAATACGGCAGTGGAAAGTCCTTGAGCCCGGCTGTGTAGGGCGGCTCCGTGTCCTCCGACACCGCAACCAATAACGGCTACATCAAAGTCAAAATCACCATCCGCCATGGACAATGCAGATAAAGTCGCGGGTCTCGATTGGATCGGAGAGAAGGCAACCGCGGAAGACGCGAGGAGAGCGACTGCTAGAAAAAATCTCATGATGATTCGCAGCGTGATGTTCTTCTGTCGGCAATAACTATGAACTTGAGAGTCAACTCCTGTATCGGGCAAACGACAAAGCGGAGAATAAGCTCCCAGCTACGACGACGGCGACAACGATGACGACATCATCATCGCCCTCTCACACAAGATATCCTGCAAATCTCGGCCATCATCATCATTCCCTTCCATCACGAGCCACGTCCATCCTGACAATCGATGACGTACGCGTCTATCTAAGTACTTCATTCGTTTTTGGAAGTCAGTCGCGGAGGGCTATTTCTGTACCGTTGGGCGGAAGGTGACCAATTCAAAAATCTCGCCGTTTGATAGGAGTACAGACTGTACTGTATGTGATAAGGAAAAAAAGGCTCCTAGTTTTCGTACCCAGTCATCTTTGTTCCATGATCCAACTTGAAGCGACGAAGCCAAAGAACAATTTCTTTGTTCTCTGCGTCTGAGTTGAAGCTATACGCACGACGAGCTTGAAAAGAGGATTTTTGTGTATCCTACGTAGTAAATTATTGGTTTTGAGCAGATCTGAGGAAACGCTCTAAAAGGAAGAAGTACTGTATGTGGGACCGTCCCGAGTGTTGACGTGCCTGTGTTCGTTGCATATGGAACAAAGAACGACCATTGGTTGCTCTTCGTTGCTATCACTGCCATCACAGGAATTGTCGTGCGGCATACTCTACTGCACCATCAGCGGTCAACAACCACCATCAACGACCATCAGCAATCCTCGTATCGTGCCTGTTGTTGTTGTATCATGACGGATCAACTTTCCAACGACATTCATTGGGCTTTGTTCCAGCAGCTGCAACAACAACAACAAAGTCAAGCGCAACAACCACAACCGACCCCCCAGCCGGCGTCCGCGCCATCCGTCGAGCGTGGACCTTCGAACGATCCCATCAGGCCAATGAGCGACTATTTAGAATCGCAACTTTTGCAGCTCTATCACAATTTTACTTCATCGGCTTCACATGGAAACTTGAAACCTTCCAGTGCAATACCGTCGATGTCGTCTTCCTTCGCGAATAACGAAGGATTGGTACCGCGGCTGGAGCTACAGTTCCCTGCCACTGACTTTCCATTATCACAGAGTCAGGTAGTAGAGAAACAGGAACATCAGCAGATGCAGAGACTGGAAACCTCACAGATACCTCCTTCTGTTCTCTCAACAACAATCAGTGGAGTTCCCGATTCCGTGACTACTGGCCCCGCATCCAACGCGCTCGGTCACCTGATGCTGCAAAGCAAGTTGGAGCCCTTTCAACGAGGACACTCTGCGACCTCTGATGACGAAGATATGTGGAAGGTGTTTGAGGACGAGGTAAGGCATACGTCTAGTCATAGTGACTTGAATGTCACCATACAAGAATTTCTCATTTGTTTTGGATGGTACGCTGGCAGTTCACTTCCAAGAATCTCGTCTTTCTCAGCAACAGCGCTTCTTCCTACCCGCTCCAGCAACCGCAACTACGGCAAGGCAACAGTGGTTCGAACACACTTCCTCCGTCAGACGCAGAGATCAAGTTGTTGACGGTGCAACATGCACTTCAGCACCGTGAGGCTGTCGCTGGAATGCCGGGGATACCCAATCAGATTGTCAATGCTGCGATCAATCCAGCAGGGGATCAAGATGATTACGATCCCGAGCCCTTCACGCTGCCTTCGACCATGATCCCACCATCAGTGCTGGCATATAGATCAGGTCCTTCCAAGAGAAAATCGATGCAAGATTCAGCGGGTCAGAAGCGCAAACAGTTCAGGCACCTACAGCCATGCATGTCACCACAGAACTTCTTGGAGCAGCGCGTAGCGGATCTTGGTCACTCATACAAACGCATCCCTTCGAATGACGCTGAGTACGACGCTGCTCCCAGTGCGCTACAGCTCGCTTCCTTTGGTACCAAGCTTGTTAAAGCCGTCCACACTTCTGACATCGCCAATTTGCGCGACCTGCTAGCTTGTGGTTTATCCCCGAACCCGTGCAATCAGTTCCGTGATGGCATACTCGATCTTGTCTGTAAGCGGGCAAACGAATCCGTGTTCGAACTCCTGTTGGAGATGGGTGCGGATCTTCAGGTTGTAGATGGATTCGGACGCACGCCACTTCACCACGCCTGCTGGGCTAGCGAATTCTCTGCAACTATCGTTGGTATGATCCTTCAACGAGATCCTGCCCAACTATGCATAGAAGACAAACATGGACAGACGCCGTTGGAGTTTGTTCGTGTGGACCTCTATGACGAATGGTTAGAGTTTCTGCATCAGAATTTTCACAGGTACTTTGATCCTCCTCCTTCCTGGCAATCTCCGAAAGGACGAAGACCGGAGGGAATTCTACCCGATCCGGAGAATTCCATCGGCGTGAGTCTGGCTTCACTTGTTTCCAGTGGAGCACTGTCACCTGAACAGATATCGAAGATGGACTGTGAGACGCGTCGGAAATACAAGGCGAAGGGTTGACCAAACTTACGTTTGACGCAACTGACTAGTGAATCTTTACAGCTGCAGTTATGATAGTGATAGTGGTTTGATTTATTTTTTTCGTCCTGGGTTTTGTGTACCCTATCACAGTTGAACAGTTATCGCACAAGGATGCTTAGACGAGGGCTAGCAAAACTTATGTTTCACGTAATTGTTAACTGCTCGGAATTTTGGACTATCTATTGATTCCACCGTTTACGAAACATTACACCCGATATAAAGCAGTCATTTTTTGCGCAGGAATACTTCAGCATAGTAAATGGTTCAATTTTCTATTTCACAGGCATTTAAACATCAATATACATATCAAGTTGAGGTCAGGCGACGACCTTTGCGAGCTTCAAAGTCAATAAAGGCTTGTTCCAGTTCAATATCTTCATTCGTTTTATGCGATTCACGGCATTTCATCCGAGACTTTGAGATGCGACTGAATGCTGCAGTCGACATCGTTAAGCCGGAAAATTCGGTTTTTTCGTCCTGAGACAAAGGTACATCGAAATGAGGAGGGGGCTTCTTTGACTTGAGATCTGTAAACGGATCCCTCTTTACTTTTCCAACTTGTTTACCCGACACATATCCAGATTTCAGCGTGTTCATCCTGATGTTTTCGTTGTGCCCGGAAGACCCGTGGGAGCTTGACTGACGCAAAGATTCCATGCCCAAAGTCAAAAGTGGGTCGACGGATCCCCACGCGTCTTCAAGAAGGGTGTCTTCAACCTTGCTATTCCGTGTTTTGCTCATCTTCTTTCGCCATTTCTTTCTTCGCTTGGTCGCAAGTACCATCCGGTCGACCTCGCGCTTTACCATCAAGAAAAACCTTTGGATGGTCCTAGCTGCTTCGTCTCTTTTTCGTTCTTCGAGGAATCCACGGGCTTTCTCCTGGTTCACACGAACAGCTACACGCTTCGTCTTTTCTTGATCGGCGGTTTTCAACAGGGCCAGGATAAACTTACGTTGCAAGTACTCTTGACGAGCCAAACAACGTCGTCCGAAACACTGAAGCTTCAAACGGGCTGCAGCTTCTCGTCGGATACGAAGTTTGACCACTCTTCCACGCATCCAGCTCTGTATCTGCATGGTGCATCCCAGAATGTACCAGTATCGCTGGCGGACGGTAAAACCGCGGCAGACCTTTTGCACTGTCGTTGCCGCTTCGGTCATGCGCTTTTTGAAAGCAACGCGATCCTTGATTACGCCACCATACTTCTTCCGAGCAATGTAGCGCCGGGCAACCTTCTGGGCCGCGATAATATCCGAAATGGTGAAGATGTAGTCAGTATAGCAAACAAAGCCA
>Ga0194115_10005715_pt1 | contig 12834 bp, 7 predicted proteins | sample TA2MahsurfametaG_3_FD_148656 | JGI IMG/M metagenome (GOLD analysis project Ga0194115, IMG submission 148656) | Freshwater microbial communities from Lake Tanganyika, Tanzania - TA2015002 Mahale S4 surface | ecosystem: Environmental > Aquatic > Freshwater > Lake | place: Tanzania: Lake Tanganyika... | reverse complement strand
GGCGGGGCTGGCGCCGGCACCCAATAATGATATCGCCGAATTGGAAGTGACGCGCCGGATTTCGCGTGGTGAGGGCAGCAATTTCCGCGTCAATGGCAAGGAATTGCGCGCGCGCGATGTGCAGACCATGTTTGCCGATATCGGTTCCGGCGCAAGGTCCTCAGCACTTGTCAGCCAGGGCCGGGTAGCGGCGCTGATCCAGGCCAAGCCCGATGACAGGCGTGGCGTTTTGGAAGAAGCCGCCGGCATTGCCGGGCTGCGTGCGCGCCGCCACGAAGCGGAATTGAAGCTGCGGCAGGCGGAAACCAATCTGTCGCGCGCAGAAGATTTGCTCGGCCAATTGGATGCGCAGCGCCAGGGGCTGCAACGTCAGGCGCGCCAGGCCAATCGCTATCGCAATATCTCGGGCCTTGTGCGGCAGGCGGAAGGCGAATGGCTGGCGCTGCTGGCCGCGCGCGCCAATACCGCGCTTTCTGCCGCTGCAATCGCGCTGGCTGCGGCGCGGGCTGCCACCAGCGCCGCAGAACAGGAAGCCGAAGCGGCGGCGATTGCGCTGCATGAAGCCGAACAGGGCCTTGCCGCACCGCGCGCCGATGAAGCCCTGGCACGCACAGCGCTCGAACGCCGCCGCGTTGAAGCGGAAGGCATGGAAGCGGAAGAAAGCCGCGCCCGCGCCGCGCTTGAAGCCGCGGAAGCGCGCTTGGCCGAACTCCGCCAGGATTTGTCGCATGCCGAGGCTGTGGCTGAAGATGCCGATGCGGCGCGGGCGCGCATCACGGCAGAAGATGCAAACCTGGTTGAACGCGAAGCGGCGCTGCCCGCGCGGCGTGAAGCCGCCGCCAATACCCTGGCCGACGCCAACGAAGCCGTGCGCGAAGCGGAACGCGCGGCCAATCAGGCAACCGAAGCCGCCGCCGCCGGTGCCGCGCAATTGCAGGCCGCTGAAGCAGAATTGGCCGCTGCTGAAACCCGGCTGCGCCGCGCGCGGGAAGCCCATGCGGCGCTGACTGCCGATCATGAAGCCGCCACCGCCCGTGCGGTATCGGATGCGGAAAAGGACGCCGCCGCGCAGCGCGTGACCGATGCCGAAGCAGCTTTCTCCGCCGCGCGTGAGGCTTTGGAACAGGCGGAAGCGAAGCGCGGCGAAGCCGTTGCGCAGCACGCCGAAGCGCGCCGCAGTGCGGAAGAAGCCAGCGCCGAAGCCACGCGCCGCCAGGCCGCGCTGCATGCCGCTGATGAACGGCATCGCCGCATTGTCGCGCAATATGCGGCGCTGTCCGCCGAACGTGACGCCGCGCTGGCCGAACGCATTCCTGAAATGCAGCGCAATGTGGCGCTGTCTTCCGCGCGCTTGGCTGAAACGACTTTGATCGAAAGCGCGACACGCCTGAGTGAATCGGAAGCGGCGCGTGCCACGGCGTCTGAAGCCTTGGTGCAGGCGCGCCGTAACGCCGCCGAAGCAGGTGCTGCACGCGCACGCATCGCTGCCGAAGTGGCCGCGCTGACCGAGGTTTTGGAGGCGCGCGGCACGGCTTCCGCCCAACCCATTCTTGATGAGGTGCGTGTGCCACCCGGCCTGGAAGCCGCCCTTGGTGCGGCGCTGGGTGAGGCTTTGGAAAGTCCCGCTGATGCCGCTGCCGCGCGGCATTGGCGCAACTTGCCGCCCTTGTCAGTGGCGCAAGCCTTGCCGATGGCGCAGTGCCGCTTTCCCGCCTCGTGGAAGCGCCGGCGGCCTTGGCGCGCGCATTGTCGCAAGTGGGCTTGCTCGCGCGCGGCATGGATGGTGCCGCTTTGCAAGCGGGGCTGCGCCCTGGTCAGGCTTTGGTGACGGAAGAAGGCGCGGTCTGGCGCTGGGATGGCCATACGCATCAGGCCGGCGCCCCCACACCGGGTGCCGTCCGCCTTGCCCAGCGCAATGCGCTGCGCGCTGCCGAAGCGCGGCTGGATCAGGCCGAAGTCACTGCGGCGGAAGCGGAAGCCCAGCGCATCGCCGCCGAAGCCGCCGAAGCGGAAGCCGCCAGCGCCGAAGCGGCCGCACGCAATGCCCGCAGCGCCGCCGAAGTTGCAGCATCTGCCGCACGCCGTGCGGAAGGTGAATTGGCTGCACGCGATGCGCGTGCCGAAAGCCGCATGGCCGCCCTTGAACCGCAGCTGGCCCGCCTGGCTGAAGACCGTGCGGAGGCCGATGCCGCACGCCTGGAAGCCGAGGCGCTTTTCACCGCCCGCCCCGATGTCGCTTTGCTGCGCCAGGCGGAACAGGCCGCGGCCAGCGCTGGCGCCGCAGCGCATCAAGCCGAGGCAACAGCACGTGACGCGCGTCGGCGCGCTGAATTGGCGCTGGCGGAAGCACGCCAGTCTCAATCGGCACTGCTGAACCGTGCTTCTGAGGTCGAAAACCGCCTCGCTGCCCTTGCCCCGCAATTGGGGCGCATCGGCGCGGAATTGGCCGAAGCGGAAGCGACCCGCGCCCATGCAATAGAAGCGCGCGAAGCCGCCCCCGATCTGGCAGAGCTGCGTGAGATGGTTGAAGCCACCCGCGCCAAGCTCATGGAACAACGCGCATTTGAAGCCGCTTCGCGTGATGCGCAGGGCGCCTTGGCGGCTGAAGCGGGTTCCATCACCGCGCGCCGCGCAAGCCTTGCCAATGAAGCGAGCCTTTGGGCTGCCCGGGCGGAAGATGCCTCGGCCCGTCTTGCTGATTTGCGCCGGCGCAATGCGGAAGCGGAAGCTGAGCGTGATGCGCTGGCCGATGCCCCTGAAGCTGCGGCGCTCCGCCGCGCCGAAGCCGCGCGTTTGTTGGAACAAGCAAGCGAAGCCCACGCGACCGCCGCCGCCGCCCTTGCCGCCGCTGAACGGCGCGTGAGTGAAAGCAGCCAGGCGCGCCGCGGTGCTGATACGGGTTTTGCGTTGGCGCGAGAGGAACAGGTGCGCGCCCAAGCCGCGACAGAAGCGGCGGAAATCGCCTCAGCCGCCGTGGCCGCGCGCATCGCTGAAAGACTGGGGGAGGGCGCGGAATTGCCGCCCGCGCCTGAGGAACTTTCTGACGTTGCGGAAGACAAGGCGCGGCGCAGGGTTGAACGCCTGGTGCGTGAACGCGACGAAATGGGTCCGGTCAATCTGCGCGCCGAGATTGAGATCACCGAGATTGAAGAACGCATCAGCCAAATCACGCATGACCGTGATGAGGTGATGAACGCCATCGCCAAGCTGCGCGGTTCTATCGGCCATTTGAATCGCGAAGGGCGTGAGCGTCTGCGCGAAGTATTTGACCGTGTGGATAGCGAATTCCGCAGCCTGTTCACGCGGTTATTCGGCGGTGGCCGCGCGCATCTGGCTTTGGTGGGTTCCGATGATCCCTTGGAAGCCGGGCTTGAGATTTACGCCGAACCGCCGGGCAAGAAGCTATCCACACTTTCGCTGCTATCGGGCGGCGAACAGGCGCTGACGGCGCTTTCGCTGATCTTCGCGGTCTTCCGCTGCCAGCCAGCACCCGTCTGTGTGTTGGACGAAGTGGACGCGCCTTTGGATGATGCGAATGTGGAACGGCTATGCGATTTGCTGGACGCCATGGCCGCTGAAAGCGGCACGCGCTTCCTGATCGTGACACACCATCCGCTCACCATGGGCCGGATGCACCGGCTTTATGGCGTGACGATGCAGGAACGCGGCGTGTCGCGCTTGCTCAGCGTTGATCTTGGCCGCGCGATTGAATTGGCGGAGACGTCGTTGTTGTAGGGGCTGAGGCAAAGCGCCCCAGCACCATCACCCCTCAGCCTTCGCCACCACCACCATGGCGGGCTTCAGCAGCCGGCCATTCAGCGTCCAAGCCGAAGTCCAGCCATGGATCACGGTGCCAGGTGCGACACCTTCCGGTGCCGGTTGCTCCGCCATCGCCTGGTGCTTTTCCGGATCAAAGGGCTGGCCCTTGGGGTCGTGGCGCTGCACGCCATTACGCTCAAGGATCCCCAGGAAGGACCGCTCCACCCCCTCAAACCCGGCGCGGAGCTTGGTCAGCAGATCGGGTTCATCCTCGGCAGCGGGCGGCAGGGCTTCAATGCCACGGCGCAGGTTCTCAGCCGCTTCCACCACATCGCTCGCGAATTTCTGCGTGGCATAGGCGCGCGCATCGGCCACCTCGCGCTGGGTGCGGCTGCGCAAATTCTGCATCTCAGCTTCTGAGCGCAGCCATTTGTCGCGCAGCATCTCCATTTCCTGCGCCAGCATCACAAGCCGGTCTTCGGCGCTCATGGCAGGGGCTTCGGGGGCGGGTTCTTGCGCCGCCGTTTGGGGGGCGTTGGGGTCGGTCGTATCGGTCATCTTGGTATCGCGTGGTTACTCGCGGAAGGGATCGGCATGAATGCCGGGGACAGACCCTTCACCTAGGCGCCCTGGGGCCAGAGAACAAGCGCCCTTCCGCTTCGCCCCGCCCGCGCCTAAACCGCTGACCATGCTGCGATCCGTATTGACCGTTGGAAGCTGGACCATGGCGAGCCGTATTCTTGGCTTCGCCAGGGACATGCTCATTGCCTCCCGCCTTGGGGCGGGGCCGGTCGCGGATGCATTTTTTGTGGCGCTAAAACTGCCTAATCTATTCCGGCGCCTGTTTGGCGAGGGCGCCTTCAATGCCGCCTTTGTGCCCGCCTTTGCCGGCATTCTGGCCGCCGAGGGCCGTGCCGCGGCGCGCGACATGGCGGAACGCATGGGCACGCTGATGATGCTGTGGCTATCACTGTTGACGATGATAGCGCTGATCTTCATGCCGCAGCTGATCGGCGTGCTGGCGCCGGGCTTTGCCGCCAATCCAGGGAAATTCGCGCTCGCCGTTGAACTGACGCGCATCACGTTTTTCTACATGCCGCTGATCTGCCTGACGGCGCTGATCTCAGGCGTACTGAACAGCCTGGATCGCTTCGCCGCTGCTGCGGCCGCGCCGGTGTTCTTCAACTTGCTGTTGATGGCGGCATTGGTTGGCCTCACGCCCTATTTGCCGACACCTGGCCATGCCCTGGCCTGGGGCGTTTTTGGCGCCGGTGTCGTGCAGCTTGCGATGGTATGGGTTGCGGCGCGGCAGGCGGGGATGGCGCTGCGCCTTTATCGCCGCCCGGCACTCACGCCACCCATTCGGCAAGTGCTGCGCCGCATGGTGCCTGGCGTGCTGGGGGCGGGGGTCACGCAAATCAATCTGGCGGTGGATGTGATCATTGCGTCTTTTCTGGTGAGTGGTTCGGTTTCTTACCTATATTACGCAGACCGCGTGGCGCAGCTGCCGCTTGGCGTGATTGGTGCGGCACTTGGCACGGCGCTTCTGCCGCTCCTCTCGCGGCATTTGCGGCTCGGCGAAAAGCTCTCCGCGCATCGTGCGCTCAATCGCGGCATTGAATTGGCGGTGCTGCTGACGCTGCCTTGCGCGGCGGGGCTTGCGGTGGCGGCGGGGCCGATCATCGCGGCTCTGTTCCAGCGCGGCGCTTTTGATGCGGCGGCGAGTAGCGCCTCGGCTTGGGCTTTGGTGGCCTATGCCGCCGGCCTGCCGGCCTTTGTACTGGTCAAGGTTTTTGCGCCGGCGTTTTTCGCGCGCGGCGATACCTCCGCCCCCGTTCGGATCGGGATTTTGTCCGTCACGGTCAATCTGGCGCTCAACCTAGCCTTCATGAATGTGCTGGGGCATGTCGGCGTGGCACTCGCGACCAGTATCGCGGCCTGGGTGAATGGCGGCTTGCTTGCCTGGCTTTTGGTGCGGCGCGGACATTTGGTACTGGACCGGCGCTGCCGGCGCGTGCTCCCGCGCCTCGTGCTGGCGAGTGTCATCATGGCCGCAGTGGTATTTGCCCTTGGCTTGGTCCTGCCCGGGCTTGGCCATGTGCTGCGTGCGGGCCTCATGATCCTGGTCGGCATGGCGGGTTTTACCCTGGCCGGTATGGCGCTTGGCGCTTTTCACCCGCGCGATGTGCTGCGCCAATTGCGCCGCCGCGCCCCCCGTGGCGCAAGCCCGACCAATCCTGCATGATACTCCTGGATTTTGGGGGATAGGCGCATGGATGCGGCCAGACGGCAGGAGGTTCTGATCAATGCCGCGCATAGTTTCACCCATTACAGCCTGCTGATCCTGGCAACCGCCGTGCTTGCCATGGTGCAGCAGGATGCCGGGATTTTTGGCCCGGATTACGGACCCATCCTGGCGCTCGGCACCACCATGTTTGTGATTTACGGGCTTTGCGCTTTGCCCATGGGTTGGCTCGCGGATCGCTTCGGGCGGCGCTTTTTGATGGTGGCCTTCTTCATGGGGTCCGGCGCCTTCATGGTGGCGGCGGGCTTCGCACCTTCACCCATGATGCTTGCGATTACACTTGGCGCCATGGGGGCTTTTGTCGCGATCTATCACCCGATTGGCACCGCCATTCTGGTAGAAGCGGCAGGCGAGAAAGTGGGCCGTGCCATGGGCATCAATGGCGTTTTCGGCAATCTGGGTGTGGCAACTGCACCCGTGCTGACTGCCTTCATCGCGGCTGATGCCGGCTGGCGCTGGGCCTTCATCATTCCTGGCATCGCTTGCATCATTGCGGGCTTCTTCTACTGGCGCGAACCGCCCTTTGATTCGGCGCGCATCCAGGCCGGCGGCAAGCCCTTCCCTGAGATCCCACCCGCCTTGGTGCGGCGTGCGGTGTTTATTCTGCTCGCCATCGCGACTGTCTCAGGCTTGGTGTTCAATGCCTATACGCTGCTGATCCCAAAACTCATGCAGGAACGCCTGGCAGGCAGCCCGGAATTGCTGCCGATTGTGGGGCTGCTGTCATTCCTCGCCACCATTTGCGGCGGCGTCGCGCAATTCAGCGTGGGCCGCATGATTGACCGCCACACGCTCAAGACCGTGTTCATGCCGCTGGCGGTGCTGGTGGTGCCGGGCTTGTTTGCGCTCGCTTTCCTGGATGGCTGGGTAGTGTTGCCCGTGGCAGGGCTGGTTGCTGCCTGCATCTTCGGCCAAGTCACGGTGAATGAGACGATGACCGCGCGTTATGTCGCGCCCGCCTTGCGCGCGAAGCTCTATTCCATTCGCTTCACGGTCGGGTTTTTGGGTGCGGCGATTGCCTCACCCCTGATTGGCTTTTTGCATGAAGCGACAGGATCGCTTGCGCTTTCCATGCTGGTTTTGGGCGCGGTTGCCTGCGTGACACTTGCCTGCGCCATGCTGTTCCCGAACCGCAAGGAAGAATTGCAGCCGGAGCTTTGGGCGAAAGCCAGCCTATAAGGGCCAGCGCGGGCGCGGGTTATGCGCCAGCGAATCGGTCAGACCAAGCCGCAAGCGTTCCATGCCCGCCCAGGCGACCATCACCGCATTGTCGGTGCAGTAGCGCAAAGGCGGCGCCAGCATGGGCAAGCCCCTGGCATCGGCAACGCCGCGCAGTGCCGTGCGGATGGCTGTGTTGGCCGCTACACCCCCCGCCACCACCAGCGCCGTCATACTGCGCGCCATATCCAGTGCATGGGATGCGCGATCAGCCAGCACGGCGGCCACTGAAGCCTGGAAAGCCGCCGCGATATCGGCTGGCCGCGCCTGTCCGGCCGCCACTGCCCGCGACACCGCGGTTTTGAGACCCGAGAAGGAAAAATCGCATCCCGGCCGCCCGAGCAAGGGTCTCGGCAAGGTGATGGCCGCCGCATCGCCCCCTGACGCCAGGCGTTCCAGATGCGGCCCGCCGGGCCAGGGCAGGCCAAGCAGTTTCGCAGATTTGTCGAAGGCTTCCCCCACCGCATCATCCAAGGTGGTTCCAAGGCGGCGATATTGCCCGAGGCCCCGGACCTCCACGCATTGGCAATGGCCACCTGAGAGCAGCAGCAGCAGATAGGGAAACTCAGGCGGCCCATCCGGCATCAGCCCAGGCAACCGCACCGTCAGCGCATGCGCTTCCAGATGGTTGATCGCCAGGAAGGGCAGGCCATGCGCCAAAGCCACCCCCTTGCCGAAGGAAGCACCAACGATCAGGCCACCAATCAAGCCGGGACCGCTGGTCGCGGCTATGGCATGCAGCGCGTGATGGCGGATGCCGGCCTTTCGCATGGTATCAGCCACCAGATCGGACAGGTGTTGCAGATGCGCGCGCGCTGCGATTTCCGGCACCACGCCGCCAAAGGCCGCGTGTTCCGCCTGTTGGCTGAAGACTGCTTCCGCCAGGATGGTGCCATCCGCACGCAGCACCGCCGCTGCGGTTTCATCGCAACTGCTTTCAATGCCAAGAATGATAGGGTCTGGCTGCATGCTTTCCCTGTTAGGGCATTATCACGGCGAATGAAATCATTGGCCGGTATTCGCGCGCCGCGCGATCGCCAGCGTCAGAAAGCCGCCTGGCGGCTTTGGCCCTGGCCTCACGCCAAGCCATATTTGAACAACCGATGCCGATCAATTTCGGGGCAGCCATGTGCTCAAACCCGCTGAAAAGCGCACCCGCGTGATGGCAGAACGCGATTTACCGCTTGCGATAAGGCGCAGGCATACCGAAAATAGACGCATGGCTTTCCCTGCACCCGCCCTTGATCCGGGCAATGATCCGTCCTTCGCCGAATTGCTCGCGCAGCGCCCGCAGCTCACGCGCCATGCGCATGATGGGCTGGTGCTGGAAGATGTGCCTCTGGCCCGCATTGCCGACGTGGTGGGCAGCCCGACCTGGGTCTATTCCGCTGGCACGCTCCGCCGCCGTGCCCGCGCGCTGCGCGCTGCCCTGGCCGATGCCGGGCTGACCGCCACGGTACATTTCGCCACCAAGGCCAATGGTAATCTTTCGGTGCTGGCGCTGCTGGGGCGTGAGGGCCTCGGTGCCGATGTGGTGAGTGAGGGCGAATTGCGCGGCGCACGGGCGGCGGGCATTCCCGCCAGCGCCATTGTCTTTTCTGGCGTCGGCAAATCCGAACGCGAAATTCGCCTGGCGCTCGCGGAAGGCATTATGCAAATCAATGCCGAAAGTATTGAAGAAATTGATATGATTTCCGCAATCGCCGCCGGCATGGGGCGCACGGCGCCGGTGGCCATTCGCGTCAATCCGGATGTGGATGCAAAGACCCACGCAAAGATCACCACGGGCCTCAGCGAAAACAAATTCGGTGTGGCTTATGATGATGCGCTGACGCTTTACGCGCGCATGGCAAAGCTGCCCGGCATTCGCCCGATTGGCATCGCAACCCATATCGGCAGTCAGATCACGATCGGCATGGGTGCCTATCGCGCGGCGTATGCGCGCTTGGCAGAATTGGTGCGCGCCATTCGCGCGCAGGGCTTGCCGATTGAACGCATTGATTGTGGCGGTGGGCTTGGCATTGCCTATCGCGATGAAATTGCGCCCGCGCCCGCCGCTTTGGCTGGGGCAATCAAGGCAGAGCTTGGTGCGCTGGGCCTGCCGGTCATGCTGGAACCGGGGCGCTGGATTGCCGGGCCGGCGGGGGTATTGCTGTCTCGTGTCATTCTGCAAAAGCAGGGCGCGGCACGGCGCTTTGTGGTGCTGGATGCGGCGATGAATGATCTGCTGCGCCCGGCCATGTATGATTCCTGGCATGGTATTCTGCCGGTCTCGCCCGCCGCTTTGGTCGCGCCTCTCGCGCCTGCCGATGTGGTTGGTCCAGTTTGCGAAAGCAGCGATTGCTTTACGCGCGACCGCGCCTTGCCGGATTTGCCGCCGGGCGCCTTGGTCGCGCTGCTGGATGCGGGCGCTTACGGCGCCACCATGTCTTCCACCTATAACGCGCGCCCCTTGGCGGCCGAGGTTTTGGTGGATGGCGCGCGCTTCGCCGTGGTGCGGGACCGCCAATCCTATGAGGCTTTGCATGCCGGCCAGCGTGTGCCGGAATGGCTGATGGAATGAGCCAAACGCCGGGGAAAGCGCCGCCTGAAAGCCAGGGGCTTGCGGCCCTGGGCTTGAAGCTCGGCCTTTCTCGTTTGGCGTTGTGGTGGGAAGGTGCCTGGCGGGCGCTTTGGCCGCCGCTTGGCGTGATTGGCGCCTTTCTGGCTTTGGCCTTTACCGGGCTGCTGCCGACACTACCGCCCGCGCTGCATCTGCTGACTCTGATCGGCTTTGCGGCGGCACTTGGCTGTTGCGGCTATCGCGCCGCATCAGGGCTGCGCGCCCCGGCAGCGGATGCCGCGGCGCGGCGGTTGGAACGTGATTCTGGCCTGGCGCATCGCCCGCTCGCTGTGCTGGCGGATCGCCCCGCCGGCGATGACCCCATCACGCAGGCGTTGTGGCAGGCGCATCGGGACCGCGCGGCGGCAAAACTTGGGCAGTTGCGCGTGGCGCGGCCTTCCCCCGGCTTGGCAGCGCGTGACCCGCGCGCCTTCCGCGCAGCCGTGCTGGTCGCGCTGGTGGCTGGGCTTGGCATGGCCGGGCTGGAAGCGCCGGAACGCTTGCTCGCTGCCCTGGTGCCTCCCTTTGCCGAACCGGGTGCCGCGCCAACGGCCTTGGCGGCGCGGTTTGAAGCCTGGGTCACGCCGCCCGCCTATACCGGCGCACCGCCGCAATTCCTGAAGGCTGAAGGTGGCGCCGTGGCAGTGCCTGCGGGTAGCCGGCTGCATATGGTATTGTCCATCAGCGCCAGCCCGCCGGAATTGCGCCTGGGCAGCGCTGCCCATGCCTTTGCGCGCATGGATGCCCAAAGCCATGCGCTGGAACTGCCTTTGACCGAAGGCGGCGCCTTGGTGCTGAGGCGCGATGGGCGCGATGTGGCGCAATGGGCGCTGACACTGACGCCGGATGCGCCGCCATTGGTGGCTTGGGACCCCGCGCCTGCCCGCGCCGGGCGTGGTTTGGGTTTACGCCTGCCCTGGAAGGCTGAGGATGATTGGGGCTTGGCGGCACTGCGCCTGGAATTGCGCCTGAAACAAAGGCCATCTGCCCCGCCGGTGACGCAGGATATCCCCTTGCCGGGCGGCGCGCCGAGCCAGGCGCAGGGCGCGGCGCAGCATGATTTTTCGGCGCATCCTTGGGCCGGGCTGGAAGTTGAAGCGCGGCTTTTCGCGCGTGATGGCGCGGAACAGGAAGGCAAATCTAAAGGCGCGTTTCTGGTGCTGCCGGAACGGCGCTTTTCACACCCTGTCGCGCAGCAATTGATCGCACTCCGGCGCGCGCTGTCGCTTGACCCCGGGGCGCGCGACCCCGCGCGGCGCGAATTGGACCGCATCAGCAATGCGCCTGAAGCCTTCGAACATGACCCGGGCATGTTCCTGACGCTGCGTTCTGCCCGGCATCGGCTGACGCGCGATAAGCGTGATGAAGCCGTGCCGGAAGTTCAGCAGATTTTATGGGATGTGGCGGTGGCTTTGGAAGAAGGCCGCACGGACCGCACCGCGCGCGCCTTGAACCAGGCGCGTGAGGCCTTGCGTGAGGCTTTGGAAGAAGCCCGCCGAGAAGGTGCTGAACGCAGCCCTGAGGAGCGTGCCGAGTTGCAGCGCCGCATTCAGGAATTGCGCGAAGCCATTCGCCGCCACCTGGAAGCGCTCGCTGAACGCATGCAGCGCGAAAACAACGAAGCGCTGTCCTATGATCCGCAGCAGCGTGTGTTTGATCGCCGCGAATTGGAACGCCGCACCCGCCGCCTGGAAGAAGCCGCACGCGATGGCCGGCAGGAAGATGCCGAACGCGAAATGGCCGAGCTTGAGGAAATGCTGCAAGCCCTGGAAGAAGGCCGCACCAGCCGGGCTGAGGATCGCCAGCGCCAACAGCGCCAACGCGGCCAGCAGCAAATGGGCGCGCTGCAGGACATGGTGCGCCGAGAAGCCGAAATGCTGGACCGCGCGCATCGCCGCAGCGGCGAACAGGACATCAGCCGTGGCGATACGCGCCGCCCGCCACCGCCGCGCCCGCAAACCCCCGAAGCGCGCGACGAAGCGGCACGTGATGCGCGCACGCAACGCGCTTTGCGCCGCGCACTTGGTGAATTGATGCAGCAGTTCGGCGAATTGACCGGCGATGTACCAGCCCCCTTGGGCGAGGCTGATCGCGCCATGCGCGACGCGGCGGAGGCTTTAGCCGAAGGGCGAGACCCGCGCGGCGCGCAGCAGCAGGCCATTCGCGCTTTGACCGAAGGCGGACGGCAAATGTCGCAACGCATGCAGCGCCAATTCGGCCCACCGCAACCCGGCGAAGGGGAAGGCGAAGGTGAGGGCGAAGAAATGGCCGGCGGCCAACAGGGCGGTGAGGGGCAGGACCAGCAAAACCAGCTCGGCCAAGGCCGCGATCCGTTGGGGCGGGACCGCCGCGAAACCGGTGGGTCAGCGCAGGATAATGCCGGCGATACGCTGGTGCCAGGCGAAGCGGAACGCCTGCGGTCCCATCAATTGCAACAGGAACTCCGCCGTCGCGGCGCAGAACGCGAACGCGCGCCGGTGGAGTTGGATTATATTGATCGGCTGCTCAGGCGGTTTTGAAGGCAGCAGGGTTTATTCAAATACCCGCGCCCAATCATCTTGCATTGACGCCACCTGCCAGCCCCGCGCGGGCGCTTCATCCAAAGCGCGCGCGAGGCGCCCGATATGGCTTTCCCGATCATAGGCAAATTCGCGCGCCGCATCGTCATGACGAATGATCATGCCGAAGCGCTGCCCCACACCTTCCGTGGTGTAGCGCAGCATCTCAAAATCGCCATCCGAATTGCCAAAGGCCGCAATCGGGCGCCGGCCAATATGGCGCGCAATGCCAATCGGCTTGCCCGGGCCATCATCAATGAAATCCACGCGCGGTTCGCGCAGCAACATCAGTCGCCCGGCATCTTCCGTCACCTTCAGCGCAAAGCTTGAACCGACAACATGCTGCGGCGGAATGCCGTAGGTGTCTTCAGAAAAGGCGCGCACGAATTCAA